>ERZ826242.794-NODE-794-length-41579-cov-6.487911_pt1 | contig 41579 bp, 28 predicted proteins | sample MGYA00519871_ERZ826242 | MGnify/ENA primary metagenome ERZ826242 (study PRJEB31778, sample SAMEA3449226) | human gut metagenome | biome: human gut; feature: human-associated habitat; material: faeces | place: United Kingdom | collected 2010/2012 ... | reverse complement strand
CGTGAGAACCTACAATTCTCAATATGAGTATATTTACACATATTTTGAGTAGCAGACTAGCAGCATGAAAAAGAAAACAGAATCAGAGCCAATGACAGCGGAAGAACAAAAAATTAGAGGATTGATTGGAAGACCAACCAAAAAAGAGCTTGAACGCATGTATCTTGATATCTGGGAAGAAAATAAAAGTTTGAAACAGCAGCTTGACGGCAAGCTGGAAGAATCAAAAGAATACCAAAGCATGGTCAAAAGGCTACGAGATGAAGCACAATTAAAACAAATAGCTGTCAATCAACTGAATCGGTTAAAGGAAAAATATGATAAGCTGAAAACAAGTACCGATGAGAACTCACAGAAGCTTACAGAAGCGACTTTAGAGCATGATGAAAAAGATACAGCCGATAAAGTGGAGATTCTATCATTGCGAGAACAGCTTGAAGCAAAAGACAAGGAGATCGACCGCTTGAAAAAAGCATTAAACAATAATCAAACCGAACTAGATGCCTCTGTAATCGCACAGAAAGCGCTTAAATCCGATTTGGAAGCAACACAGAGGGAATTACAGGTTATCAAGCAGGAAACTGTCAAAAGCCAGAAAAATCCGTTTGGTGCAGGACGCAAGCGAGAACATACAGAGCAGCTTGAAAAAATTATGGAACTACATGCACAAGGGTTGAGTCACAGAGCTATTTCCGAGATTGTGAAAGTCCCTTCTGCTACGGTTGGGCGATACATCAAACAAATGAATCAAAATAATATTGATTTGTAATTTCTGAGTTATGGACTTGTAAAATAGAATGCGAAAATTAACTGCAAAAAAGTTGATTTTTTTTAAACCCAAAAGGTAAAATTACAGTATTGTTAATTTAACGCCCCCTATACATTTTAGCTCCCCTACTGAAATTAACATAGTGAGGGGGCAGGGGTGAGGTTTGGAGAGGGGCATGGAGCTGGCTGGGCGATACATCAAATGAATGAATCAAAATAATATTGATACATAATTCTTGGTTTGCAAAATTATTGACAATCAAACTATTAACTTGTAAAATAGAATGCGAAAAGGTAAAAAAACTATATTGATAATATAACGTGCCCTATATGGATTTGTGGTGGTAGTGATACTGTAGAGGGATGCATGGGGAGAGGTACGGAGAGGGGGTGTCTCTCGAAGGTTAGGTAGGAGAATACAATATGTAATTAAATCTATTGACAATAATGCCTTAATGTGTTTAAATATCCTCAAAGGAGGTATTATGAACACATCAAACATTACAAATTACAAACCAAAGGAATTTGCAGAGCTGTTGGGTGTTTCTGTTAAGACCTTACAGCGGTGGGATCGAGAAGGAACACTTACAGCAAATCGTACACCAACCAATAGGCGTTATTATACTTACAAACAGTATCTTGAATTTAAAGGGATAACAGAAGATGATACACGCAAAGTTATTCTCTATGCCAGAGTGTCTACAAAAAATCAAAAAGATGATTTACAAAAACAAACCGCATTTTTACGTCAGTTTTGCAATGCAAGAGGCATGATTGTAGATCAATGCATAGAAGAATATGGAAGTGGTCTTAATTACAACCGCAAGAAATGGAATGAATTATTGGATGAGGTGATGGAACAAAAAATCAAAACAATTGTGATAACGCATAGAGACCGTTTTGTTCGCTTTGGATATGATTGGTTTGAAAGATTCTGTGCGAAATTTAATACAACAATTGTGGTAGTAAATAATGAATCATTATCACCGCAAGAGGAGCTTGTACAGGATATCGTTTCCATTCTTCATGTGTTTTCTTGTAGATTGTATGGACTTCGTAAGTATAAAAAACAAATAGAAGGAGATGATGGACTTGCTAAAGAGCTTCAAGACGGAAATCAATCCTACACCGGAGCAGATAACGAAGATCAATAAGACAATTGGAACCTGTCGGTATCTATACAATTTTTATCTTTCTTATAACTTAAAACGTTATGAGCAGGGAGAAAAATTCATGAGTGGAAAGTCCTTTAGCGTATGGCTGAATAATGAATATCTGCCGACACATCCTGAATATTCATGGATAAAGGAAGTCAGTTCAAAGGCAACAAAACATGCAGTTGAATGCGGATGCACAGCATTTACAAGATTTTTTAAACATCAGAGTGGATTCCCTAAATTCAAAAAGAAAGATATCTCAGATGTAAAGATGTATTTTGTAAAGAATAATCCTAAAGACTGCTATTGTGAGCGTCATCGAATTAACATTCCCACCCTTGGCTGGGTGAGACTAAAGGAAAAGGGATATCTGCCAACGACGAAAGATGGCTGGCGGATTCGAAGCGGAGCCGTTTCGAAAAAAGCGGGTCGATACTATGTATCCGTTTTAGTGGATGTTTTGGATTTGCAGGTCAAATCGAAGGAAGATCAAACAGAAGGAATTGGAATTGATCTTGGACTAAAAGAATTTGCGGTTCTTTCAAATGGTAAAATTTATAAAAATATCAACAAAACAAGCCGAATCAAAAAGCTTGAAAAACAGTTGAGACGGGCGCAACGCTGTCTGTCTCGTAAATATGAGAATTTAAAGAAAATGAGGAAAGGAGAGTCTGCTCAAAGAGCAAATATACAAAAACAAAAGCTTAGGGTACAAAAACTTCATCAAAGAATTAATCAGATTCGAACCGATTACATCAATAAGACAATCGCAGAGATGGTGAAAACCAAGCCATCGTATATAACGATTGAAGATCTGAATGTAAAAGGTATGATGAAAAATCGACATCTTTCAAAGGCAGTGGCATCAGAGAAATTTTATGAGTTTCGAGAAAAGCTCATGAAAAAATGCCACGAAGAAGGAATTGAGTTAAGAGTAGTAAGCAGATGGTATCCGTCTTCAAGAAAATGTCACAGTTGCGGATGCATCAGGAAAGATTTAAAGCTTTCAGATCGAATTTACAGATGCAGTTGTGGCTATATAGAAGATCGTGATCGAAATGCGGCACTTAATTTGAAAGATGCAGTAACTTACGAAATTGCATAATTGAACGCAACCGTAAGTATGTACCCAGGGCTATCTGGGGAATTGACGACTGTGGAGTGTACAAGAACTTGTGAGTAGACAGAACTTCGGTTCGTCAAAAGCATACACGGTGAAGCAGTAAGTAGTGTTCGTGAGAACCTACAATTCTCAATATGAGTATATTTACACATATTTTGAGTAGCAGGATTATCTTATGCAGGAACAAAAATTAGAACGTATCACGCCGGCACAGGCGGGGCTTGATCCACAGTGTATTATTAATATGATGGATCGGATGGAGAAGGAACATATCAACATAACTAGTTTTATGCTGCTGCGTCATGGAAAAGTGTTGTGTGAGGCTTCGTATGAGCCGTATGATGCAACACAGCTGCGGACCGTATATTCTCTTAGCAAAACCTTCACTTCAATGGCAGTTGGAATTGCAGCTGGAGAAGGAAAGATTGACCTTGATGAAAAGATCACAGATTTATTTGCAGCGGAAATTGAAAACGGAAAGATTCAGGTAGGAAAAGAGCTTGCTTCGCTTAGCTTGCGCCATCTGCTTCGCATGTCAACAGGACAGGAGAAAGAACCAGGAGGCAGCGACTGTTGGGATGACATGGTGTCTGCATTTTTGCGTGAGCCGTTTCATGAGATGCCGGGAGAGGTATTCCGCTATAATTCAATTGCTACCTATATGTTGTCAGCATCGTTAAAGAAAAAAGGAATCGATCTGGAACATTATCTGGAGGAGAAACTGTTAACACCAATGGGAATTTCAGGTACGCGCTGGCTACGTGATCCAAAAGGAATCTGCGTGGGCGGATTTGGATTCTCACTGTATCCTGAGGTGATCGCAAAACTTGGTCAGATGATTCTGCAGGGCGGCGTATGGAATGGTATTCAGTTAGTTCCAAAGGACTACATTGATATGGCCACTTCAAAGCAGATTGAAAATGGAGATGATCCAGACAGTGACTGGGCGCAGGGATACGGATATCAGATGTGGAGATGTCGCCACAATGCAGTACGCGGAGACGGTATGTATGGACAGTTTTGCATCATCCATAAGGAAACAGATACGGTGCTTGCCATGACGGCTGTAACTAGTGATATGCAGGGTGAGATGAACGTCTATTACGATGAGGTATTGCTGAAATATCAGGATGAGCCATTGCCAGAGGATGAAAAGACAATGGAAGTGTTGAAAAAACGTCTGAATGAGCTACATTATGTGCGCCCACTGCCAGAAGATGATGGATCAGCAGTACCAGATGCATTCAAAAAGATCAATCTTTCACTAACAAGCTTTTTTGATTTGTCATTGAACATCGAAGGCAATATGCTTACATTGACAGGAAAAGACGGTGAGATTTGGTACCGTGCAGAGAGAGGTTGCTGGAGCAAAATACGTCGTAAGGTACACTGTTCTCCATTTTACACAGAGAAAGACAGTATGGATACGCCTGTCATTGGTGCGTGGGGCGTAAAGAACGGTGTATTGACTATTCGTGTATACGAGATTGAATTTCTTGAGGAGGATACACTTACACTGACAGAAGAGGAAGATGGCATTCATGTAAGCTTTACCAATACAACTATTCCATCAAATCCGCGTGAGTATGTCAAAAAAGTAATTTAACATTCATAAAAAATATGTAGTTGACTTTTGAAAATGACTTTGGTAAAATGAACCCAATAAAAGGGAGTAGCTGACCAAAATAGGTGCACTTCTTCGTCAGTACAGTTATTAAAAAATAACTCGGAAAGTGATGAAACAGCGAGACTTTTACTGCAATGCAGTAGGAGTCTCTTTTTTTATACCTGCTGCAAATAAAATAAGAAAGAGGTAGGTAGTATGATGGTACAAGTGTTGATTTTGCTGGTGGGATTTTTTCTGCTGGTAAAGGGAGCGGACTGGTTTGTGGAGGGAGCAGCAAGCATTGCAAAAAAGCTTGGAATACCGCAGCTTGTAATAGGACTTACAATAGTTGCCATGGGAACGAGTTTGCCAGAAGCAGCTGTAAGCATTACGGCAGCATTAGACAATAATGCAGGAATCACAATCGGAAATATTGTTGGAAGTAATATCTTAAATATATTGATAATTCTTGGAATTACAGCAGTCATTACGAATGTTTCAATTCAAAAATCAACGTTCTATTATGAAATACCGTTCATGCTTATAATTACCGTGATACTCATGATATTTGGAATTACAGGTTCCAAAATAACATTTATGGAGGGCGTTATTTTCTGGATTTTATTTTTGCTCTATCTCGGATATCTTTACGTTATGTCGAAAAAGGGTACAGAGCAGGAAGAAGAGAATGTAAAAGATATACCAGTATGGAAGTGTCTTCTTTTCATGGTGCTTGGCGGAGTTATGGTAGTAATGGGAAGTGATTTTGCCGTTAGCGGTGCAACAGAAATAGCAAGATTTTTTGGAATGAGTGAACGATTTATTGGTCTCACTATTGTAGCATTTGGAACATCACTTCCAGAGCTTGTAACGTCAGTTACGGCAGCAAGAAAAGGAAACGCCGGAATCGCCATAGGAAATATAGTAGGAAGCAATATTTTCAATATTTTATTTGTAATAGGTACAGCAGCACTCATTTGCTCTGTTCCATTTGAACGTAAATTTATCATTGATACAATCATTGCAGTTCTCAGTGGAGTATTGCTTTGGGGTGGAACAATTAAAAAGAAAGAGCTTAGAAAGCCTTGCGGAATTTTGATGCTGCTTGGCTATGCAGCGTATTTTGTATATTTGTGTGTAATCTAAAACCAGTAGGGACAGATAAAAATCCATTTTACCTGTCCCCACTGGTTTTTTTGTGATATACTAAGTCCAGAAAAGCAGTAAATAAACAGCGAAGGAGAACAGTAATAAAATGAAACGCTATATGGCACATATTCTTGTTTCGGCGGAAAAGATCACCGAGCATTTTCTAAAGGTACAGGTACATGATGAGGGCACTCTGGCAGACGGCGGTATGGAAGGCTTAGTAGTAGATGTAAAGCCTACCGTGTTTGCTCTGCGTGCAGCAATGTCTGTGTATTTGTATCCGCAGAGTCGCTTTTATAAGGATGAGACACTTAGAACAGCAATGGAGCAGGCAATAGATTTTGTTGCGCGAAACCAAAATGAGGATGGAAGCTTTGACTATACAGTGTGCAACTTCCATTCCGCACCAGACACAGCATTTTGCTATCATCCGATGGATAAGACATATCGTCTTATGAAAAAATTTGAAAATGATGTGGATACATCCTCACTTCAGGAAAAATATCTTGCTATTATGAAAAAGGCCGCAGCAGCTATTCGTGACGGCGGTTTTCACACACCAAATCATCGCTGGGCAATTTGCGCAGCACTTATGCAGGCCGCAGATGTTTTTGCCGCAGATGAATCATTTGCTAAGAGCTGCAAAGCACGCACGGAAAAGTATTTTAATGAAGGAATTGATGGAAATGCAGACGGAGAGTATGCAGAGCGCTCTACAGGAGGCTATAACTGCGTTGTCAACGATGCAATGATCAATCTTTATGAGATGACAAAGAACAAGGAATATTTGTCATATCCAGAGAGAAATCTTCATATGATGGAGCTGTATTTTGAACCTGACGGCACTATCTTTACACAAAATTCCACAAGACAGGACCGCGGCAAAAAGGTATGGCCTGATCTGTATTTTCATCAGTATTTGTATATGGCAACAAGAGGAAATGTCACGGGTGAGCATCGCGATGAATTTTTAAGGGCAGCTCATCAGATTATCAGAAGCTGTATCGCAAGAGGAGATGATGCACCGGATTGCCTGTATCTTTTGATGCTGTATGAGCAGATGGCAGAGTGTACATTAGAGGGAAGCGGCTTTATAAAGAAATATAGAAAGCTTTTCTCAGATTCAGGTGTGCTTCGTGTGGCAAGGGAAAACTATGCATATACAGCATTGAAAGGAAAAACAGCCTTTTTGTATGTGAATGTCAATGGAATGGATGTTTGCTTTAAGATAGGTGAGAGCTTCTGCGAGGTGCGAAACTTTGTTGCGCAGCAGTTAATACAGACTGAGGATGGATGTGAACTGACAGCAAGTGCTAATGTCTGGTATTATGAGCCGTGGGAAGAAAAACCTAATACAAGTGACTGGTGGCAGATGGATCAGAAAAAGAGATCCTTAAAGATTCCACGCACACTGACAACAAAGGTAACAGTTCATGAGCATGAGGACGGTCTAGAGATTACACTTCACACAGAAGGGTTAGAGAAGCTTCCGCTTCGTCTGCAGCTTTGCATCCCGGCAGGAACCGTTGTACGAAACAATGCATTCTGGTTAAAGACAGAAGCAGGACAGGGTATGATTGTTCGAAGCGGTGATGTAGAACTGGCATTAGGAGAGAAAATTTTGTCATTTGGTCCATGCTTTGGGGAGCACGAGTTTCAGGGTCATTATTCAGGTGAAGAGACAAATGCAGGTGGCTATACCATTTTCTGCAATGCCCTTACACCAGTGGATAAAACAGTTTTCCTTCGCGTGAAGAGAAAATAAGCCTGATTTTACATAAAATTTACATAGAACTCACATAGAGCTGATAGCATGATTTCTGATATCAGGGTACATTGAATAGGAAGGCTGTAGCAGGCGAATCTGCAGGTCTTCCTATTTTTGATATCAATGGTGATATCAAATACAGCAGTTTCCTGACAAAATCTTATAAATAGGTTTTGCACAAAAATGTACATCCGGGAAAACCGGGGGAGGAAATCATGAATGAGAATGTAAAAATCGTGTTTGGTCTGCTAGGCGGTCTCGCACTGTTTTTGTATGGAATGAACGGTATGAGCGATGCACTTCAAAAGACAGCAGGGGATAAGATGAAAAAAATCTTAAGCTTCCTGACGAAGAATCCGATCATGGGTGCATTAGCAGGCGCACTTGTTACAGCTGTTTTGCAGAGCAGCTCCGCAACAACTGTTATGGTAATAGGATTTGTAAGTGCTGGACTTATGAGTCTGCCGCAGGCAATCTCTGTTATCTTTGGTGCTAATATTGGTACGACAATGACAGCACAGTTAATGGCATTTAAGATCAGCGATTATATTTACCCACTTATCTTCATCGGATTTATGATGAACTTTGTCTGCAAGAAGGAGCAGTTAAAAAATATTGGACTTGTCATCTTCTCATTTGGTATCTTGTTTGAAGGTATTGAGATAATGGGAAGTGTAATGAAGCCGCTTGCTACAAGTGCAATTTTTGTGGATTTGATGGCAAAGGTAAAGGAGATTCCTATTCTTGGCGTGGCACTGGGAACGATTATGACACTTGTTGTACAGAGCAGTTCTGCAACAATTGCCGTACTGCAGAATTTTGCAGCTCAGCCGGGACCGGATGGTGTGACGAGCGTAATGGGATTAGCAGGTGCAATTCCGATCCTTCTTGGTGACAATATCGGAACAACAATCACTGCACTTTTAGCATCAATTGGACAGTCTAAAAATGCAAAGCGTACTGCTATTGCACATAGTATTTTTAATATCACAGGAAGTGTTGTATTCTTGTGTGTGCTTCCATTTTTTGCGCGCTTCGTTCAATTTATTTCACCAAAGGGAAATGAGATTGATGTTATCTCAAGACAGATTGCTAATGCACACACCACCTTTAATATAGTTTGTACGCTTATATGGCTCCCACTTATTCCATTTATGGTAAAGATTGTTACTACAATTATAAGAGGAACAGAAAAGCAAAGAGACGATGGTCCGGTAAGTGTTCTGGAGAGTGGCGTGATTGCACAGCCAGCAGCAGCACTTTATCTTGTATCAGAAGAGTTAGAGCATATGGCAGAGGTTGGCAGCAAGCTTTTGACAGCACTTAAGGAAAGTTTTTCTTCTGACAAAACACAGAGCGAGGCAGCCACAGAGCAGTATAGAACATATCGCAGACAGGCAGCACGAATGGAAGATGATCTTGCTGCATATGTAACGAAGATGCTCTCAAGCGGAAATTTAACACAGCAGCAGTCAGGTCAGGCGGCAGGTCTTTTGTATGTATCAAATAATATTGGACGTATTGCAGACCGCTGTGAGGAAATTGCAGGTGTTCATGAAAAAATTACGCAGGGCGGAAAATCATTCTCAGAGATGGCAACAGGAGAGCTGCAGGATTGTATAGAGATCTCAAGAAAGCTGTTTGATCGTGCCATTCGTTCAATTAAGGATGGCGATTTAGATCGCGCCCGCACCGTTGTAAAGAAAAAGAATAAGATGAGAAAGGCACAGAAGCAGTTAAAGCGTGCTCATATTGCGCGTGTCAACGAGGGACTTTGCGATGCGTCTATGACAGAAGATTATTCTGCAATCATTTATAGCTTAGACAGAATTGTTGATAATTGTGTAAGCATTGCAGAGGAGACACTTGATCATCTTTCATTTGTTAATTTCTCAGAAGATGAGGCAGATGAAGAAAGACCAGCTGATATTATTGCAGAGATTAACGCAGAGGAAACTCTTGAGGAGCATGAGAATAGTGAGCAAGAAGAAAATGCAAATGCTTCAGATACAGATGATGCAGATGGCAGCTCCAATACTGCGATTAACAAGGCAACAGATTTTTCATAAAATTTACATTTGATTTACAGCACAAAGATAGAAGGCTATGTTTGAATGGAGTATATTGGTGTCAGAAAGAGAGGTAAGATATTATGAAAATGGCATCAATGTGGTACGCAATTAATCATTCAGATATAGAAAAATCAATGAAGCAGGTAATATTTGTAGGAATCAATATTTTGTTGTGGGCAGCGATTGCATTTATTGTATGTGTGGCAGGAGGTGTAATTGGTGGTTCCTTCAATGAAAAATGGAGATTTATGACATTCTTAATCACTGGATACAGCGCCGTGATCATGGGATTCTTCAGAAGTGTATTTTATTTGCTTAGAAAATAATAAATCAAAAAGATTGGCCGGAAAACCGGTCAGTCTTTTTTTACGCAGATTTCTTCCTTTACAGAAGTTTTTTTGTGTGGTACGATTAAAAAGATTGCATCACAAAATGAAATATAAAAGTGGAAGGAATTGATTATATATGGAAGAGAATAGAGAGGAAAATATTAAGAACACACCAAACGTGCAAGCAGGGGACGAGCAGACACCGCACAAAAGACGTGTGCGTTATAAAGGAAAATATCCGAAAAAATTTGAGGAAAAATATAAGGAGCTGCAGCCGGAAAAATATAAAGAGACGGCTGAGCATATCATTCAAAAGGGAAACACCCCGGCAGGAACACATAGACCAATCTGTGTGGAAGAAATTTTATCTTTCTTAGATGTGAAGCCCGGACAGATAGGCGTTGACGCGACACTTGGCTATGGAGGTCATACACAGAAGATTCTTGACTGTCTTAAGGGTGAAGGCCATTTGTACTCACTTGATGTCGATCCGATTGAGTCAGAAAAAACAAAGAAGCGTCTGAGAGATCAGGGTTATGGTGAGAATGTATGGGATGTTTGTCTGATGAATTTTGCAAATATTGCTGAGATTGAAAAAAAGGCTGGAAAGCTTGATTTTGTGCTTGCTGATCTTGGCGTTTCTTCTATGCAGATCGATGATCCGAAGCGCGGCTTCTCTTTTCGCGAGGAAGGACCGCTTGATCTTAGATTAAATCCGCAGGCAGGAGTTCCGGCATCAGAGCGTCTAAAAGAAATGGATGCAGAAGAGATTGAGGGTATGCTTTTTGAAAACTCAGATGAACCGCTTGCAAAAGAGCTTGCAAGAGCAATAATGTCAGCAAAAAGAAAGAAGCAGCCAATTGAGACAACTAGTCAGCTTAGGGAGATTGTAGAGCAGGTCGTTCTTCGCACAAAGCCGGAAAATCCGAAGGAAGCTGTAAAAAAGACATGTCAGCGAGTATTTCAGGCGCTGCGAATTGATGTTAACAGTGAATTTGAAGTGTTAGATTCTTTCTTAGAGGCGCTGCCTCATATATTAAAGCCGGGCGGAAAGGCTGCTATATTAACATTTCATTCTGGTGAAGACCGCATGGTAAAAAAATCATTCCAGTACTATGCAAGAGAAGGCATTTACAGTGACATAGCAAAGGATGTTATTCGTCCGTCTGCAAAGGAGTGCGCATCTAATCCAAGAGCACGCTCAACCAAGTTTCGCTGGGCAGTTCGCTCTGATGTACAAAAATATGAGTAAAACAGGCAAAACGGTCAAAAGATCAGGAGAGACAACTAGGATGAAAAGAAAAGTAAAAGTTATTTTGACAGCAGCAATCTTTACATTTTGTACAGCAATTGGCGGCTGCAAGGCAGTAGAGTCAAAGCTTGAGCCTGTTTATGAAGCTCTTTTGCAGGAGGATTCTGTACAAGAAGAAAAAAGTGTGCAGGCAAGCGAAAATCAGGAAATGTCAACGAAAGAAGATTTGTCTGAAAAAGAGTCGGCATCTGTTGAGGATAAGGAAAAGGAAACGGTTGGCTTTACAGCTGTCCCGGCAGGAACGGTAACAGTTGAAGAGGCAAACAGCAGCGCTGGGCCGATTCGCCTGGCGGGAGATAAAAAAATTTTGCTGACAGGAGATTCAAGAACTGTTTGTCTTTACTGCTCACAGATATATGACGAAGCAGAGTATCCAAAGCATGTTTTTTATAACATTGATGAAGCAACCTTTACAGGATATACAAACGAAAGCATTGTAGTGGCAAAGGGAGGCGAGGGCTGCAGCTGGATGCGTGCAGTTGGCATTCCTAATGCAGTATCTCATCTTGAAGAGGCCGATGCGCTTGTCATCTGGTTTGGCGTAAATGATCTTCATGTCGCCTCCGACTACATTAATTATGTAAATGGTCTTGTACAGCAATACGATATTCCCATTTACTATATGACAATTGGACCATGCAACGGACATTGGGAGCAAAAAAACAGTGAGGTGTTGGCATTTAATTCGGCGTTGACACAAATGCTAGATCCTAAGGTGACTGTGATAGATGCGTATGGCTATATCAAAAACGGATTAGACAGCGGTTTGTTTGCCACAATGGACGGACTTCATTATGATTATTATACAAGTAAAGCAATTTATGAGTTTATGGTAGAACAAGTAACGAATCCGTAAGTAAGCATTGCACTGTAAAGTATTTTTGTGTATACTGGTACGGTATGGCGTAAAATTCTGCGCAATAACGTTATAAATAGAAAAGGAAGGGCGAAGTTTTGAGTAAACATGAAAACAAAAAAAGAAGCAGCTTCTCCGGCAAGTTAGGATTTGTCTTGTCAGCAGCAGGTGCTTCAGTAGGCCTTGGCAACATCTGGCGATTTCCGTATTTGGCAGCAAAATACGGCGGAGGAATCTTTTTGCTGATTTATATTATATTGGCACTGACCTTTGGCTACAGTATGATTGTTGCAGAGACTTCAATAGGACGAATGACAGGAAAAAGTCCTGTCGGTGCATTCCACAGCTTTGGAAAAGCAAAATGGCTGTCATTTGGCGGTTGGATCAATGCAATCATCCCGATTCTGATTGTGCCGTATTATTCAGTAATCGGAGGATGGGTTATCAAATATTTATTTGAGTATATGACTGGACATGCAGGGACAGTTGCAGCAGATGGATATTTTTCTTCATTCATTTCTAGTGGTGCAGCCACAGAGATCTGCTTTTTAATTTTCGTATTTATTACATTGGCGATTATCTTTGCAGGTGTTCGAAATGGAATTGAGCGCGTATCAAAGTTTATGATGCCAGTACTCGTTGTGCTGTCTGTCATTATCGCAGTATATTCTGTTAGCAGACCGGGCGCTATGGCAGGTGTGAAGTATTTTCTTATTCCCAATGTAGAAAACTTCTCATGGATGACAGTCGTATCGGCGATGGGACAGATGTTTTATTCACTGTCAATTGCGATGGGTATTTTGATCACATTTGGTTCTTACATGAAAAAGGATGTGTCTATTGAAGGTTCAACAAAAAATGTAGAAATCTTTGATACAGCGATTGCGATTATGGCAGGACTTATGATTATTCCGGCAGTATTTGCATTCTCCGGCGGAGATCCAGATGCACTTCAGGCAGGTCCGGCACTTATGTTTATCACTCTTCCGAAGGTATTTGCTAATATGGGCTTTGGAACAGCAGTAGGTATTTTGTTTTTCTTGCTTGTATTATTTGCAGCTGTAACAAGCTCTATTGCGCTGACTGAGAGTGCAGTTTCCACATTTGAGGATGAGCTTGGATGGAATCGTAAGAAGGCTACACTTGTGCTTGCAGTGATCATGGTATTTCTTGGAAGTCTTTCTTGTCTTGGATATGGTCCGCTTGCAAATGTAACTATTATTGGAATGCAGTTTCTTGATTTCTTTGATTTTCTGACAAACTCTGTTATGATGCCGATTGCAGCTATCATGATCTGTCTTCTTGTATCAAGGGCAGCAGGAATCAAGGCAGTCGAGGCAGAAGTTTTGCATGGAGAGGGAACATTTCGCAGAAAGAAGATTTTCTGCGTGATGATCAAGTACATCTGCCCAATCTTTGCAGCAATTATTCTTATTAGCTCCGTTGCAAATGCATTCGGATGGATTTCAATGTAATTTAGTAACAGCACTGACATAAAGCCAGTGCTGTTATTTTATTAAAAAATTTATATAGATATCTTTTATCACTAACCCTTCTTTTGGCATGTTTTGATTTCACTTTCCCTTTCTTTTGTGTATACTATAAATAAGTGTAATTATAAAAAAGAAAGGGATGATAAATAATGATAGCTTCTATCGCACAGGGACTTTTGATCCCGTTTGCAGGAACATCGCTTGGCTCTGCCTGCGTGTTTTTCCTGCGTAAGACATTAAATAAACAGATACAGCGCGCGCTGACTGGGTTTGCGGCAGGTGTCATGGTAGCTGCTTCTATATGGAGTCTGCTGCTTCCGGCAATTGAGCAGTCAAAAAGCATGGGAAAGCTTTCCTTTATTCCGGCAGTTGTCGGCTTTTGGATTGGCATTTTCTTTTTGCTGTTTCTTGATCACGTCACACCGCATCTTCATCTAAACAGCAAAGAATCAGAAGGACCAAAAAAAAACTTATCGCGCACGACAAAGATGCTTCTTGCCGTGACAATTCATAATATACCAGAGGGAATGGCAGTTGGAGTTGTGTATGCCGGATGGATAAGCGGCGATTCAAATATCACTCTTATGAGTGCACTTATTTTATCACTAGGTATTGCAATTCAAAATTTCCCAGAAGGAGCAATTATTTCAATGCCGCTTAGAGGTGAGGGTATGAGCCGCACAAAGTCATTTTTAATGGGTGTGCTGTCAGGTGCAGTAGAGCCAGTGGCAGGTGTACTTACGATACTTGCGGCAGGAATCATAGTGCCGGTGCTTCCGTATCTTTTAAGCTTTGCAGCGGGGGCAATGCTGTACGTAGTAGTGGAGGAACTGATTCCGGAAATGTCAGAAGGCAGCCATTCCAACATCGGAACTGTCTTGTTTGCAGTGGGTTTTTCGGTTATGATGATTCTAGATGTTGCGCTCGGGTGACAGGAATCAGAAAGAATGGCAACAGTTCACTGGTAAGGTTACGAAAAGCCCTTCGGCGTAATGGTTTCGTCGGCGCCCCTTGTTCTCGCGGCGCCTTTTACATTATTTTATCGAAAGGTTATTTTGAAAGCCCGCTACACACGGGAATCGCCTCGTGAAAGCCATTCACCTTAGGGCTTTGCTGTAAACAGTGGCTTGTGAACTGCAACATAGAATTAGGAAGGAAAAAAGAGCATGGCACTTCAGTTTATTTCAGGAAATAGTATATCGGACCGCACGGCGGTAATGTACGAGACAATCTGCGCACAAGCATGCAGACATCCAGATAAAAATTATATATTTCTTGTGCCGGAGCAGGCAACCTTGCAGGTGCAAAGAGAACTTTCAGCCGTGCATCCAGATCATGTGCTTGGAAATATTGATGTTGTGAGCTTTGGCAGACTGGCACATCGTCTCTTGAATGAACAGGCAGGAAAGCAGGCAGTATTGCTTGATGATACAGGAAAGTCGATGATTCTTAGGCGCATTGCAGGAAAGGAAAAGCAAAGCCTTGAGGTATTTGGACGCAATTTAAATCAGAGCGGTTTTATTCAAGAGCTAAAATCAGTGATCAGTGAATTTAGTGCCTACAAAGTCACCTCAGAGGTTTTAGAGGGAGTTCTTCCAACGCTTGAAAAGCGTCCTGTTCTTCAAAAAAAGCTGCGTGATATTGAAAAGGTCTATACTTCATTTTATAATGAGCTTGGAGAGGAATATTTAACAGCAGAGGAGCTTCTTGGCGTTTTGTCACGTCTTGTGCCGCAGTCAGAAAAAATTCGCGGAAGCATCATCATATTAGATGGCTTTACAGGTTTTACACCGCTGCAGTATCAGGTATTAGAGGAAATGCTCCAATGCGCAGAGCATGTTGTATGCGCTGTTACAGAGGATGAAAAGGGCGGACGTGAAGAGTTGTTCTCTATGAGCCGAGAGATGAAAAATAAGCTTTTGGCGATTGCAAAGGAACATCATGTTTCATGTGAGGAAAAAAATCATCGCTACGTGACAAAAAAACGAAAAGTGGCTGAAGAGCTTGCACATCTTGAAAAGCAGCTTTATCAGGTACCGCCGAAATCATGGAATAAGCAGACAGATGCAGTTAATATTATTGCTGCGAAAAATCCATCAGAAGAGCTTGGCTTTGTACTTAGAAAAGTTTTGTCTCTTGTGCGCGAAGGATATGCGTACCGCGAGATTGCAGTAGTCGCCGGTGATTTGTCTGTTTATCGTGATGAAATTTCACATGTATTTGATCAGGCAGGCATTCCTTATTTTATCGATCAGAAAAAAGGATTAAATACACATCCTTTGATTCAATTTGTAAAAAAAGCTCTTGCTGTTTTAGAGGAGCAGATGAGCTACGACAGCGTGATGGCATTTCTTCGAAATCCATATGTAGTAAGCGATGAGAATACATTTGACGGAGACATTCTCTGTGAGGATTTAGACCGCCTTGACAATTATCTGCTTGCAGGCGGTATTGAGCGAATAAACAGATGGAAGCATCCTTGGGTTATGCCATATGACAATGCAGATGAAGAAGATTTATCACGTCTTAATCAGCTTCGTGAGCAGATTTTTAACTTGTTTGTGCCGCTTCGCACTGTCTGGGAAAAGCCTGATACAACTGTGCGCGAGGCTATGACAGCTCTTTTTTCATTCATGCAGCAATTTGATATCGCATATAAGCTAAAAGTACAGCAAAAGGCTTTTCGTGAATCGGGGGAGAAATATTTGGCAAGCGAGTATGAGCAGGTCTATGCAAAGGTACTTGGTTTGTTTGATCAAATCGTAGAGCTGATGGGTGATGAAACATTAGAGGTGCGTGTGCTGTCAGATATTTTAGACTCCGGCTTTGAGGAGCTTTCGGTCGGCTTCATTCCGGCTGCTGTAGATCGTCTCGTTGTGGGAGATTTGATGAGAACAAGACTAGAGCATATTCGTGTACTCTTTGTCATTGGCTGCAACGATGGACTGCTTCCTAAGCGCGCAGACAGAGGCGGCATTCTTTCAGATTATGACAGAGAGATTTTAAAGGGCGCCGGTATGGAGCTGGCGCTCGCAGCGCGCGAGGAAGTATTTTGCCAGCAATACTATTTGTATCTGCTTTTAACAAAGCCGTCTCAAAAGCTTTATGTCAGCTTTAGTGAGACATCAGCAGACGGAAAAGCACTTCGCCCAGCTCATTTAAAAAATGTGATCACAAAGCTGTTTCCAAAATGTCAGACATATGCAGCAGAAGACGCGTATCAAAAACTAGAGGGACTGATGCAAAAGGAAGACGGTTTCCTGCTTCTTATAAATGGTCTTCGCAGCTACCTAGATGGCGAGAAAGAGATGTGGTGGCAGGAGCTTTATCGTTACTACATGGAGGATGAAGCTTTTAAAGAGCGCTTAGATATTATGCGCGAAGGACTTTTCTATGGTTATAAGACAGAAAAATTAGACAAGCAAATCGCAAAGAAGCTGTTTGGCGGTGATCACGAGATTTCTATTTCACGTCTTGAAAAATATGCAGCCTGTGCATATGCTCACTTTTTAACATATGGCCTTCAGCTAAAGGAACGCCGCCAGTTTGAGCTTGGAGCAGCTGACTACGGAAGCCTTTTTCATGCTTCAATCAGTCATTTCTTTGAGCTTCTTGAAAAACGCCATTTAAATTGGAGAGAGATTACAGACACACAGAGAAATCAGCTCGTCGAGGAGAGTGTGGCAAAGGCTATGGAGGAATACCAGACAACTGTTTTCGACAGCAGTGCGCGAAATAAATCCATGGCAGGCCGTATACGCCGAATGACAGACAGAACACTCTGGGCGCTTGGCTGTCAGTGGGAGCATGGTGCTTATGAGAAGACATGGCACGAGCTTGATTTTGGAAGAGCCGGCGGCAATGGCGTGACGCTTCCAGTCGAGGAAGGCTTAGAGCTGTCGCTTCGAGGAAGGATTGACCGTGTGGACTTTGCCGAGGAAGACGGTTCACTTTATGTAAAAGTCATCGACTACAAATCAGGAAGTACAAAGCTTGATCTTGGAAAGGTGTATTATGGACTGCAGCTGCAGCTAGTGCTTTATTTAGAGGCAGCAATGGCTATGGCAGCAAAAAGAAATCCTAACCGAAAGCTTATTCCGGCAGGAATTTATTATTACAACATGAAAGATCCTATTGTGTCAGGCTTTGATATGACAAAGGAAGAGATAGAAGCAAAGCAACAAAAGGAGCTTAGAATGAATGGCCTTACAAGCACAGAAAAGGCATCGCTTCTTTTGATTGACGCAGAAGGTGGAAATGTCGTGTCAGGATTGGAGTACAAAAAAGATGGCAGTCTGTCCTCACGCGCACTTGTAGCAAATGCAGATCAGATGCATGAGCTTGGTCACTTTGCCAGAAAAAAAGCACTCGATCTGGCACGAGACATTTACGGAGGAAAGATTGACGCATATCCGTATGAATATAAGAAGATGAATCCGTGTGAATACTGCGAGTACGGTTCTGTCTGCGGATTTGATCTGCAGCTTGAGGGATGTCATTACCGTAGGCTTTCTGCGCTAGACAAGGACGAGGTATGGCAGGAAATTGCGCGAGAAGAAAATAAGCAGACAGATAAAGAGGAGGGGGAAGATGGCTGACAATATGACATGGACAACTGAACAAAAGCAGGTCATTGACCTGCGTGACAGAAGCCTTCTTGTCTCAGCGGCAGCAGGAAGCGGAAAGACGGCAGTACTCGTACAGCGAATTATAGAGCGCATTTGTGACGAATCACACCCAGTTGATATTGACCGTCTTCTCGTGGTGACATTTACTAACGCTGCGGCAGGTGAGATGAGAGAGCGTGTGCAGGCAGCAATTGCAAAGCGTGTAGAGGAGAATCCTGACAATACTCATCTGCGCCGTCAGGAGGTATTAGCTGGTCATGCACATATCACTACGATTGACAGCTTTTGCTTGTCAGTGCTTCGTGAGCATTTTCAGGAGATAGAGCTTGATCCGGGTTTTAGAATTGCAGATGAGGGTGAATTAAAGCTTCTGCAGGCCGATGTATTAGAGGCACTTTTAGAGGAGGAGTACGAACAGGCAAGTGAATCATTTATTCATTTTATGGAGGCATATGCACCAGGAAAAGATGACGAGCGTGCCGTGCAGTTAATTTTGCAGCTCTATGGCTTTGCAGTGGCAAATCCGCGTCCAGAGGATTGGCTTAATCATTGTCTTGAAAGCTATGGGGCAGAAAGCATGGAGACGCTTGAAAAGCAGCCGTGGATGTGTACAATGACAGAGCAGCTAAGGACAATCCTTTCTGAGACGGCTGCGCTTTATAAAAGAATGATTGCTGTCTGCAAGGATGAGGGCGGCATGGAAAGCTACGAGTCTGTCCTTTTATCAGAGCAACAGATGATTGAATATGCATCAGAGGCATCAAAGTATGATGAACTTAGAGAACGTGTCAATCTAATTCGCTTTGGCAGCAAGCCGCGAAAGAAAAAGACTGATTCCTTCAGCGAGGATAAGGCAAAACGTGTCTGGGATATGAGAGAACAGGCAAAAAAGCAGATAAAATCGCTGTCAGAGGATTACTTTGCCGATGATGACGAGCGTCTTCTTCAAAAGCAGCATCTTGCGGGGGTACAGGTAAAGGAACTCGTGCGCCTGACACATGCCTTTCTTTTGCGCTACAGCGCAGCAAAACGAAAGAAAAATCTTGTAGATTTTGGGGATCTGGAGCATTTGGCATTAAACGTGCTTAGCGAGAAGACACCAGACGGCGAGAAGCCAACTTTAGTAGCAGCACAGTATCGTGAAAGCTTCGAGGAGATTATGATAGATGAGTATCAGGACAGCAACTACGTACAGGAGCTGATTTTGACAAGCATTTCAAGGACAGATCCGCCAAATCTTTTCATGGTAGGAGATGTTAAGCAGAGTATCTATCGCTTTCGTCTGGCGCGCCCAGAGCTTTTTATGGAAAAATATGAGACATATACAAAAGAGGAGAGCACACATCAAAAAATAGAGCTTCACCAGAATTTCAGAAGCCGAAAAAGCGTGCTTGATTCAGTAAACTTTTTCTTCTATCAGCTTATGCATAAGGCAGTCGGAAATGTGGAGTACGACAAGGACGCAGCACTTTATCCAGGTCTTGTGTATGAGCCATGTGATACGCACCCGACAGGAGGAGCCACTGAGCTTATGCTTCTTGATCTGGAGGATGTGACAGAGGATAGTGATGATGATGTTAAGCCAGAAAATGAAGATACACAGGCTGTCTACAGCAGCAGAGAGTGGGAAGCGGCAATGATTGCAGAAAAAATCCGCGAGATTACCGATCCAGAGTCTGGTCTTTATATCTGGGATAAGGAGCAAAAAACATATCGTCTGACAGAGTATCGTGATATTGCGATTTTGCTTCGTACTGTGTCTGGCTGGGCAGAGGAATTGATTTCAGTGCTTCTTTCAAAAGGAATATCAGCATCGGCTGATACTGGAAGCGGATATTTTAGTGCACTTGAGGTTCAGACTATCTTAAATCTGCTTGAAATTATAGACAATCCACTGCAGGATATTCCGCTTGCAGCGGTAATGCACTCGCCGATTGGCCATTTTTCCAGTGAGGAGTTAGCCATTATCCGCGCAGAAGAACCGCCGTCACAGTGTAAGCACCTTTATGATGCTGCCACATCATTTGCACAAAAATATAGTGATCCAGCCGATGCAAAAAAAAAGGAAGGCTATCACGAGCTGGCAGGCAGACTTCGCACATTTTTTAATCAGCTTGAGACATACAGAAGAAAGAGCCGATATCTTTTGCTTCGTGAGCTTCTTGTCTATGTGTTAGAAGACAGTGGATACTACGAGTTTATAAGTGCAATGCCTGGCGCTGCGACAAGAAAAGCAAATCTTGATATGCTTCTTGAGCGTGCTGGTGCATTTGAAAAGACAAGCTATCAGGGTGTATTCCAATTTGTCCGCTATATCAACAGATTAAAGAAATATTCCGTTGACTATGCGTCAGCGCAGGAGCTTGCCCAGAATCAGGTGCGCGTCATGAGTATTCATAAGAGTAAAGGTCTTGAATTTCCTGTATGCTTTGTGGCAGGTCTTGGAAAAAGCTTTAACAAGCAGGATGTGAATGCGTCAATGCTGTTTTCTGTTGATTACGGCATTGCAACTGATGCAATAGATCCGACACTTCGTACAAAGGAGAGCACAGTTATGAAGCAGGCCATGAGAAGCCAGCTTATGATTGAAAATCTTGGCGAGGAGCTTCGTGTTTTATATGTTGCCATGACGCGTGCAAGGGAAAAGCTGTATCTGACAGGTGCAAAGGATCATCTTTTTGACTACTTGGAAAAGAAAATTCATGAGACAGACAAGACAGCGCGTGAACTTTCATACAGCCAGCTTACGATGGCAGGAAGCTTCTTAGACTGGATTACAGCAGCAGCCTGCAAGCACAAAAGCTTTAAGGCAATTTATGAGCAGCTTGGAATAAATGTGCCATTTGACGGTGTGTGTTATAAAGACGAAAGCCCACTGTCAGTTTTGCTTGTGACAAAAAGCAGTCTGTCTATGCAGACGTCACTTTGGCGTGCAGAGGAAGCAATGAAGCGCACAGCACTTGAAAACTGGAAAACCAAAACCGAAGACGAAACGGCAAAAAATCTGATCGAGTCACGCTTTTTGGTGCGCTATGATGACAGCCCTCTGTCAAAGCTGCAGGCGGCATTTACAGTATCGGAATTAAAGACACGCCACGAGGAGGAAGCCTTTGCAGCAAGTGGATCAGACATAAGAGAGCCTGCTGCACAGCTTATAAAACAAGAATCCGAGATGCAAGATCAGAAACTTCTGCCAGATGAAGAACTTATTCCAGAGTTTTTGCAGCAAAAAGATAAGATGAGCGGAGCCGCGCGCGGTACACTTTATCACTGGCTTTTTGAACACTTTGATTTTACAGGTGATTTAAGGGCGCAGCTTTCCTCATTTATGCAGCAAGAGCTTATAAGTACTGAGGAGCGAAAGAGGATTCGTATAGCCGATTTTGAATATTTTGTGCAGACACCTCTTGGCAAAAAAGTCAAGCAAGCGCAGGAAGAAGGAACGTATCACCGCGAGATGCCGTTTATACTTGGAGTGCCAGCTAAAGAGATGATAGAAAATGACAAAAAGCTGTCAGAAAAAGATGAGAACGAGTATGTCAGTGTACAGGGTGTCATAGATGCCTGGATAGATGGTGAGGACTATATCACGCTGATAGACTTTAAGACAGACAAAAAGCCAGAAGATATGACAGATGAAGAGTTTAAAGAGCTGCTTAAAAAACGCTACCAGGTACAGCTGTCATACTATAAGCGTGCTCTTATGCAGATGACAAAGCGGCCTGTGAAGGAAGCATGTATTTATGCTGTCTCAATCGGACAGACAATCTTTTGTTGACGAGCAAATGGCAAAATGATATACTTTTAAATTAGTAAAGGGGGTGGACGAAATGGACAACGAAGAGCTAGAACAGGACAAGGCCAAGGATGAGGCACTCGAAAAGGCATTAGAGCAGGAAACAGAAAACGAGACGCCGTCAGAAGATGAGACGTTTGCAAAGCCCGATTACGAGTCAGAGATCATAAAGATCATAAGAAGCACCACCTCGCCAAAGGTTACACGTGAAAAGCTTGAGGATTATCATGCAAATGATATAGCTGATGTTCTCGAAAAGCTGACAGTAGTAGAGCGAAAGAAGCTTTATAATATCCTGAACATGGATATGCTTTCAGATGTATTTGAGTGCATAGATGATGTCAGTCCGTACCTAGAGGAAATGGACATTAGAAAGGCAGTTGAGATCATAAGCAGCCTGGAAGCCGATACAGCAGTTGCAGCGCTTCGAGGACTTGATAAAGTCAGACGCTCTGTCATCATTGATTTGATGGATCAGGAGTCCAAAAAAGACATTATGCTGATCGCATCCTTTGATGATGATGAGATAGGAAGCAGAATGACAACAAACTGCATAGTGATCCGCGAAAATCTTACAGTCAAGGAGGCTATGCGTTCACTTGTAAAGCAGGCCGCTGAGAATGACAATATTTCAAAGATTTATGTGGCTGATGAGTCAAATACCTTCTGTGGTGCGATTGATCTAAAGGATCTGATCATTGCAAGAGAAGGCACAAGGCTTGATGATATGATCGTCACCTCATACCCGTATGTATATGGCCACGAGTCTATAAGCGAATGTATTGAAATCTTAAAAGACTATTCAGAGGATTCCATTCCTGTACTCGACAATAACAATAAGATTCTTGGTGTCATCACGGCACAAAATATTATTGAAGTTGTTGATGAAGAGATGGGAGAAGACTACGCAAGACTTGCTGGTTTGATGGCAGAGGAGGACTTAAAAGAACCACTCTTAGACAGTATGAAAAAACGTCTTCCGTGGCTGGTTGTTTTAATGTTTCTTGGAATGATAGTTTCATCTGTTGTAGGCATATTCGAGTCAGTAGTCTCACAGCTGACAATTTTAATGATGTTTCAGTCAGTCATTCTTGGTATGTCAGGAAATGCAGGAACGCAGTCACTGGCAGTTACAGTTCGTGTTTTAATGGATGAGAATCTTGAAGTAAAGCAAAAGATTGGCCTAGTTGCAAAGGAAGTGCGCGTTGGCTTTGGTGATGGACTTTTGCTAGGAATATTGTCATTTATAGTGCTTGGCATTTTCATCATGATTGTAAAGGGGCGTCCGGCAGGCTTTGCATTTGCTGTGTCAGGCTGCATTGGACTGGCGCTCATGTGCTCCATGGTGATTTCAAGCTTGACAGGAACTTTAGTTCCTATGTTTTTCAACAAGATTGGAATAGATCCGGCAGTGGCATCAGGACCTCTTATTACAACGATCAACGACCTTATAGCTGTAATCGTTTACTATGGACTGAGCTGGCTGTTTTTGCTTGAGATGATGCATTTATGATAAAAAGAAAGGGCGTAGCTTTAGCTACGCCTTTAATTCGTTTAAAACTTCCTCAAAGCAGACACCGTCTGTTCTCGGACATTCAAATTCCTCTGTTATTTCAATGCAGCGCTGCACAAATGCACTTGCCTTTCGCACAGAAGTCTCAAAATCTACATGGTTGGCACAGTCTGCCGTCAAAATCGCAGCAAAGATATCGCCTGTTCCAGAACGCTCCTGTCCAACGCGTTTTCTTTTCACTACAGAAGGTGTACCGCCTGATTCACATATAACATTTCCTATAAAAGTTCCCATAGAGACACCAGTGATTACTACCTTAGACGGCCCCATGGCAATCAGTGAAAGAGCCAGCTTGGACAGCTCACTCATCTGCCAGTGACCATCGTGATATGGTGTGTCAGTTAAAATGCAGGCTTCCGTCAAATTAGGTGTAAGAATGTTAGCAAAATGTGCTAACTGCTTCATCTGACTGCACATCTCTGGTGTGAAGGTCTGATAGGTGCGTCCGTGATCACCCATAACAGGATCAATTAAAACCTTAGTAGTTTCATCCTTGAAATCGCGGATGAAATTTTTTACGATTTCAATCTGACGCTCAGAGCCTAAAAATCCAGCTGCAATACATTCAAAGTGGAGATTTAACTTCTTCCACTCAGCGATGTAGGATGGCATTTTCTCTGTGTAATCGTCAAAGTAAAAGGACGGATATCCTGTATGATTGGAAAAAACGGAGGTCAGCACCGGACAGCACTGAACCTTCATTTGAGATATAATGGGCAGAGCCACTGTTACAGAACAGCGGCCAAAGCCAGAAAAATCGTTAATCAAAGCAGCCTTTGGCTGATGGCGAAGTGACATAAATAAATCCTTTCTCATTTTGTATTTGCTGTTTTAAAGATTTAGTCCCTTCGTTTCATCACATCCAGTCATAATGTTAAAGCACTGAATAGCTGCACCTGAAGCACCCTTACCAAGATTATCGAAGACACTAGACAGCTGAATACGATTTTCATTTCCAGTGATATAGATCTGCATGCCGTCATAGCCGCTTAAATGATTGCCGCTTAAAAATCCAGACATTTCGCTTTCAGCACCGAGCGGCATAACCTTTACGAAAGGTTCATTTGCATAGTAGTCAGCAAAAAATGCCTGCAAGGATTCTGGAGTTTGAGTGGTGTTTAACAGATCAGTGTACAGAGGAACATTGACAACCATTCCACTATAATAATCGGAAACAATAGGGGTAAACAGCGGAGCACGGGATAATCCTGTGATAAGGCGCATTTCCTTTAAGTGCTTGTGCTGCTGAGAAAGACCATACTCGCGAGGTGCATCAAGCTCTGCATCACGGTCAGATGCCTCATACTGCGCAATCATTTTTTTGCCGCCGCCGCTGTAACCAGTCAGAGAAAAAGAGGCAACAGGGTAATCTGCCGGGAGAATGCCGCCTGCGATCAACGGGTAAACGAGTGAGATAAAGCCAGATGCATGGCAGCCAGGATTAGCGATGCGCTTGCCAGTTCTAATAGCTTCGCGATGCTTAGCGGAAAGCTCCGGGAAACCATAAGCCCAGCCAGCCTCAGTGCGGTGCGCAGTTGAAGCATCAATAATGCGCACATTCGGATTTGTTACAAGTGCAACAGCCTCTCTGGCTGCGCTGTCAGGCAGACAAAGAAATGTGATATCAGAAGAGTTGATCAGACGGCTGCGCTCAGCAGGATCCTTTCGAAGCTCTGGTGCGATAGTTAACAGTTCAATGTCGTCGCGATTGTCAAGACGCTCGTGAATGCGAAGTCCTGTGGTGCCTTCGCTTCCGTCAATAAATACTTTTGTTTTCATGAATTGCCCCTCTTTTCTTTGGGATGATGTATTACAATGGTGTCGTTGCCATTATAGCAGACCTGAAAAGGGTGCGCAAGCCAGAAAATTTATGGCGGAGGTTTGAAAATCGACAGTTTAAGTTAATAATCGTTTAAGAAAATCTTAAATTGACAAGATATGTATAGTGTGTTACTTTACAACTATAGAGTAATAAAAGTTGTAGAAAATTTTAAGGAGGGAAAACAGATGACCATGGGGACAGGTCTGGCGGCCTTTTAATTGGGTACATTGGCTTGATTACTGTCCCGGTGGCTTTAGAGAGGACTAATTAAGTCAATGAAGAGGGGTGACGTGGAATGAAAGGAAAAAAGAAAAATGTCATAAAAGTGATAATAGTACTGCTAGTGATTGGAGGTATTTTCTATTTTGCGCAACCGTGGATTGTATATTATACGGGGCCTCCTCAGTGGACGTATGAAAGATTATGTCAAAGTGTGCAAAGCGGAAGTTATTGGAATTCGGCACGAGGGCGAGCGTTAGATGTGGATGGGCATCTGGATGAGTTAAAAACAGAGACCGTTTTTCTTAATAAGAAAATTCAGAAGTTAGAGAATGGATTGTATCTATTACAGTGTGATGGCATATCGGAATGGCAAACATGGCTGGTATTATTCAATCGGTATCCAATTTCAAATGCAAAAAGAGATTTTTTGCTTGATATAATGAAGCTAAAAGGCAGCGATGATAACGTGAACGTTGAAATGAAAAGTTCCTCTTATCCAGTTGAAAGATTTTTTGGGGCATATTTGTATGTTGTGTTGCCATCGCCAATGCAGATTGATGACACGATCACTTTGGAGATTGATGGAAAAGAAATAGACATCGAAGTAGAAACGGTACCGGATGTTTCTGAAAATTATTTAAGAAAACAGGGGTGACCATGGGGACAGGTCTGGCGGACTTTTAATTGGGTACGTTGGCTTAATTACTGTCCCAGTGGCTTACAATTAAGTTATGCAAAGGCGTCAGAAGCTGCAAAAGCGGCTATGGCGTTTTTTTGTGTGAGAAAAATTTTTAAGTGGGAATGTTGATTTACAAAAAAGAACAAAAGTTCGCAAACAAGGGTTGACACAGCAGAACAAATGTGCTACAACAATGATTAGAACAAATGTTCATAAGTATAACGAAAGAGGGAATTGCGGATGAAACGATACTACAATACGAAGGGAAGCGCAGAGCGAATACGTCAGTTGAGAAAGGGAAGTCATGTTACTCAGTCAATGCTTGCAGAACAGGCAAATATATCGGTGGATACAGTTAAGAGGCTGGAACGGGGGAATGAAGGCAGTGTGAATGTACTTTTGGCAATAGCAGATGTCTATGACGTGTCATTGGATTATCTTGTTGGATGTGAGGATGCTGCCAGATAAATATCAAAAAAATGAGACTCTTACAGTTTAAATTGAAGCTGCAGGAGTCTCATTTTTTGTGCTGAAAATAATAAAAAATTGCAAAAAGTGTAACATGTTCACCCCAAAAGTGGCACACGTTCACTGTTAAAAGAATGCTTGTTCTGATATGATAAGCAATGTCAGAGCAAGGAGGTCTGACAGGATGTGCTACACCGCAGCACGGAGAGAAAAATAAGAGGGAGCGGTGAGAAAGGAAAAGGGAATAAAAATGACAGCAAAAGAATTAAATCTGGCAGCCAGAACGGTGTTTGCGGAAGCAGCAACCGAAGGATTGGATGGTCAGATGGCAGTGGCACAGACGATGTATGATCAACTGCACCACAACATTATCGGAGCGGATGGTTCAGGCTTTGGAAAGACACTCGAAGAGGTTATTAAAAATGCCTACACTATGCCGACCAATCAGGATATCCGGGGAAGTAGCTGCTTAGAGGCGGTGATTCGTGTATTTCTTGAAGGACAGAGGATTTTTACAGATCATTACGTGTATTTCTTTATGTCAGACAGAGGAAGCAGCTACTGGCGAAGCTACTGGGATTCCCACTATACGAACATGGGAAAGTTAAAGAATCATACTTTTTGGGGAGTGGCAATTCCAGATAATCAGAAGACACAGCCATTTGCCCGCTATGTGGCAGAAGTAAATGATCCAGATGGATGGACATTTGTTTACGAGGAGGCAGGAAAAGACAGTGAATTTTTAAAAAACTATCCTCGACTGAACAATGGAAATCTTGTAGAAGTACTTGGCAACCAAAAGGGGAGTGATGGAGCCGTTTGGAATCTGATTTCGATTGCAGGAGCCTATGCTGGATATGTGAGAGCTGACCTGTTAAAGAGAAAGTAGGTGCAGGATGCTAGAGACATTGATTTTATGCATGGCACTGGACTACCTGACGGGGATGATGGCAGCAGGAATTTTTCACAAGAGTAAAAAGTCAGCCGAAGGAGGGCTGGAAAGCAGACGTGGATGGAAAGGACTTTGTCGAAAGGGGATTTCACTACTCATTGTATTAGTGTCATATCGGCTGGATCTTATTGCCGGAACTAATTTTATCTGCAATGCGGTAATGGCAGCATATCTTGTGAATGAGTTGTTATCCATCACAGAAAATCTTGGGTTGATGGGTGTGCCGGTGCCAAAGGTATTGAGTGGTGCGATTGATTTGCTAAGACAAAAGAGTGAAGAGCAAAAAGTGTATCAGATGCCAAGAAAACAAAAGGCCAAAAGGGAACAGTTAATAAAAAGGGAAAATGAAAAATTAGAAAAGAGAGAGGAAAAAGAATAATGAATGGATTAAATGAAACAATTAAAACAAAGAAAATGCCTGAAAATGGCGAGACTGAGGCTGTAATCAATACAGAAGGTGCAGTTAATGCAGAAGCCGCAGCTACAAATCGTATGCTTGTACGTGAATGTGTAAAAGAGAGAGGACGTTTTTCTCGTGTCTTTGAGACTAAGGGTGGAGAAAAGGCAGCAGTAATCTATCCGAAGGCAGTTCACTTTCAGGAGAATGGTGTGTGGAAGTCCATCGACAATACTCTTGCACTTTCAAAGGATCAGCTTTCTTATGAGAATACACAGGGAAGAATGAAGGTAAGAATTGCAAGAAATCCAAAGTTTGCAAAGGCTTTAAAGGGTATCGTATCAGTCGCATCTGCGCATGATCAGGCAGAAGTATCAGCTGTATCTAAGTTGAATCAAACAGTAAAAATGCCTGCATCATCAACTGAATCTGCAGCATTTACAGAGCTTGCGAGTGTAGAGAAGGACGGTTTTACAGTATCATGGGGATTAAAACAGCAGGATATTATGACTGCTATGTTGTCAGAAGAAACTGAGTGCTTGGAAGATCTTAAAACTTCTGAATTTCAGATCAGTCCGATCCGTATGCAGACAGCAGAAGAGAAACTTTTGAAGCTTGCTACGCTATCTTCAGCAGGATACTTTAAGGAAATCCTTCCGGGTATAGATATTCGTTACCGACTGGAATCAGAGGTAATGAAAGAAGAGATTTTATTGAAAAACAAAGAGGCGGCAACAGCCGAGTTTACCTTTGTGATGAAACATCCTAGTCTTGCAATCAAAAAGCTTGAAGACGGCAGCCTTGTATTGTGCAAAGAATTAGAGGAAGAGCAGACAGGAAAAGCTTCTGATGAGGATATTGTATTTTACCTGGATCAGCCGATTCTATTTGATCAGAACGGTGCGGTATTAAAGGCAGATTACAAGATCGCGGCAGGAAATGGAATGTCTGAGATCACGATCATGATGGATCAAGCATGGCTTATGGATGAAGAAAGAGCCTATCCGATCACGGTTGATCCGACCGTGCGTATTGAGAAAAAACAGACCACCATTGATGACGCATTTGTGCGTTCCAAGGATCCTAACAGCAGCTATGGCTATAACTTTAGTGAGCTTGAGGTCGGAAGAAACAGGCCGTATCAGGTTTGTCGTACCTTTTTAAAGTTTAATACACTTCCGAAGTTAGAAAAGGGAGCGGTAATCACGGACGCGAGATTAAACTTATATCAGTATCAGTTTTCAGCAGATGACGGAAAGGGCTTTCGCGTCAGTGCTCATGAGGTAACAGGTGCATGGGATCAGCGTACTCTGACATGGAACAATCAGCCTTCCTTTAAGACGGAAGCACTAGATTATCTGACACTGGAAAACACAAATAAAATGGCAGTTCCGAAGACCTTCGATGTGACAAAGCTGATTCGTGGCTGGTACAACAATCCGTCTTCCAACCATGGAATTGCATTAAAAGCAGTCAATGAGAACGTGTATGCAACAGCGACATTGGTCTCCTCTGATATGCCGGTGAATAAATACGGTCTGACTGCGGACTGCTATCCGATTGGAATCGTGTACTATCGAAGTACAAAGGGTCTTGAGGATTACTATAGTTATCATGAGCAGGAGTTAGGACGCACTGGAACCGGTTATGTAAACCGATATAATGGAAATCTTGTATTTATTCATGAAGATGAAGGCACAAGTGGTATTCTGATGCCGGTCAGTGTCAGTCATGTGTACAACCTTTCTGATTGTGATACACAGAGTCGTTTTGGAAAGGGATTTCGTCTAAGTCTGATGCAGGAATTGAAGGAATTGAAGGAATCTGGAAACAGTGATTTTCCGTATGTCTTAACAGATGCAGATGGAACAAATCATTACTTCTATAAGGATACATCCGATTCCAATAAGCTAAAGGATGAGGACGGACTTGGTCTTGTAATTACACAGACTTCCAGCAGTGAGTATGATTCCTATCGCATTATGAAGGATAAGGATGAGGTACAGTATGTGTTTGGTCAGGATGGTTATCTGCGTCAGATTAAGGATACGTATGGAAATGCGATGAAGTGCCAGTATGGGCCAAACAGTGAAGGAAACTATATCCAGTATGCAGAAGATCCGACAGGTGCGAGAGTTGTATTTAATTACAACAGCGATCTGACAAAGCTTGTCAGCATTACGGCAAATAAGAGAAATACTTCCTTTGCGTATGATGCCGCCGGTCATCTGACTTCCATTACCTACCCGGATGGAAAGACAAGTCGTTTTGGTTATGACGGCGATAAGCTGATCTGGGCAGAAGGACCGGATAAGAGACGTATTGTATATGGATACCGAACCGATTGCGGTGTGGAACGTATTGCAAAGATTGGGGAGGGATATACTGATGCGGCAGGTACCTTCCATACAGGAACAGAGATTGAAGTTACTTATCCGGAGCTTGGAACAACTGTTTATACAGAGCCGGGTCTGGATGGAAAACTATCATCAACAGCAGACAATCAAGTTTATACATGGAAGTTTAATCGATTTGGTTCTTCTTCTGAGATCTCAGACAATGCCGGTCATGTCAGCACTTTCAGTCATTATGATGATGGCGCCAGACGTCATAAGCTGAGACAGTCGTCATTGACAGGAAAGCTTGTAACCAATCTGTTAAAGAATACCGGCTTTGATGCGATGGGTGAGTTTGAAGATGGCTGGGGCAATGCATCCGGTTTGACAGAAGCGTCTGCATGGGGCGTTGAACGTGTTACGGACAAGGGATACTTTGCCGATACCTCCATTCGAGTCACAAAGACACAGAAAAACAGCTTTGCCGCTGTGATTCAGGAGGTCTGGTTAGAAGCAGGAACTTATACACTTTCTGTCTATGCATTTGTAAAGGATGTCGCAGCGGTTTCAAACAATGCACAGGCAGGAGCAGGACTGGCAGTTCGTTTTGCGGATAAGTCGATGGCATATGGACTGGAATTTCTGACAGGAAATGCGGACACCGATATTGATAGGGGATGGAGGCGAATCAGCCAGACCTTTACCGTAAGCAGCGCACAGGTTGTCACAATCTATGGTGGAATTTTCAACACAACAGGTACCGCATGGTTTGACTGTTTCCAGCTGGAGACAGGAGATCGCATGAGTGATTTTAACATGGTGAATAATGGCCGCTTTGCAAGAAACAGCACTAACGGTGTAAATGACTGGAACCATGTAAATCTAGTCGCATCCGATACAACAGTAACGGACAGTGAGCGAGGAACCTGCCTAAAAATCACCGGAGAGCCGGATAAGGAAAAGCGCGTGCTTCAGGGAATCTATGCGAAAGGCGGCGAAGGTGACGTATTCCGTTTCGGTTGTTTTGCAAAGGCGGATGCCATTCCGGGAAAGACGTTTCGTATTGCAGCAGCAGTCATCTATACCGACGGAACCCATAAGTGGGAAAATGTGGATTTTGATCCATATCGAAGTGACTGGCAGTACGCTTCCGGTGTTGTATCAACGGATGATGAGAACTCTGTAACCAACAAGCAGTATACTGCGGTTCATCTTTACATCATGTATGACAATCAGATGAATCCGGGATATTTTACAGATGTTCAGTTCATGAAGGATGACAGCTGGAGCTATACCTATGATAATAAGGGCAATCTGAATACGGCCAAAAGAACAAAGGAAAACAACTCATTCCAGCATAACAGCAAGGACCAGATCAGCCGTATGTCAGCGATGGATGGCAGTTCCTATGATATTTATTATAATGCGCAGAGAATGCCACTGTATGCAAAGAGTGCGGAAGGAACAAGAAGCAGCTTTGGTTACAATGAAAAAGGGCTGCCGAATGCCGTGACCATTGAAGCAGATAAAAATTCAGCAGCGGTAACTGTTGGAAGAGTGTACTATATTCGTCAACAGCGTTCCGGAAAATATATCGACACTCAGGAGGGGGATAAGACCTATTCCAATATCCAGCAGTATACCTTCAACGGATCAGATGATCAGAAGTGGAAGGTGGAGGATGCCGGAGAGGGATATGTCAAGTTTGTATCCCAGTCAGAAACGAAGTCGAAATTGTTGGATGTTTTGAATGGATGGAGTGCAGACGGAACTAACATTCAGCTGTATCTGGATCACGGCCATGATGCACAGAAGTTTAAGTTAAAGCCGGTATCAGGAGGCGGCTATCAGCTGCTTGCAAAGTGCAGCAATGACGAAAAGTGTGTAATGGTATCGGCAGGAAGTGCACCAAACGATGTATTTGCAATTCGTGCCAATATCGAGCTTGGAACTGCCGGATCTGACAGTGAGCCGAGAAGTATCTGGTACTTTGAGCCGGCAGATGAGGGCAATGTCAGTGCGGCACCACAGGATGGAATGCTCCTTCGTATCCGTGCACGCCATTCCGGTCAGTATGTGCGTGCAGTAAATGACACAATGAGAGTGGGAGACGGTTTGCTGCAGACCTATAGTTCCTTTAGCCAGGCTGAGGAGTTTCTTTTGACAAAGGCTGAAAACACAAACGGAACGGATTGGTATTTTATCAGAAGCGTATCAGATCCGGAAAAGTATCTTGATGTGTGCAGTAAGGGAGCAGACGGTTATGATTGCCCGACATTACAGGCAAAAAGTGGAGCTGACAGTCAGAAGTTCTGTTTTAAGGAACTTCGAACCGGCTATGTAATTGAAAACAAGCAGGGCTATCAGTTTGATGTAAAATTGGGAGATTATGCAAATCTGGCAACAGTTATTGCAACGGGAACCCCGTCTAGTGTGGCATTTTCTGATATTCAGGACAATAAGGTTTTTGTGTTAGAAACAGTAGCTAAGCGGATTCGAACCGGTATGAGCTATACAGCTGATGGTAGAAATGTGGCAAGTGTCACCGATGCCAGAAAGAAAACGGTCTCTTACAGCTATGACAGTGATAATCGACTGCTGACAAAGATGACCGATGCCAGAAATAACAGCACACAGTACAGCTATGAGACGACAACCGATCGCTTAACAGGCGTAAGTGCAACTGCATCCGGGCAGACAAGGGACGTTTCCTATACATATGATGAGGGTGACCGAATTAAGAGTATCAAGCATGGTGGAACCACTTATGCATTTGATTATGACGGATATGGCAATCAGACAGCAGTAAAGGCTGGAGATCGCACATTAGAGCGCTACAGTTATGCACCGAACAATGGCCCACTCACAAAGATTTCCTATGGAAATGGGGATGTGCAGGAAATTCTGTATGACAAAGAGGAGCGTATCAAGTCCAGACGCTGGAATGGTCAGAGTACCGACGCCGTGCGTTATGAATATGATGCCTATGGCAGTCTGGAAAAGGAAATTGATCCGGCAAACGGACGTATTGACAAAGATCAGTATGACATGACCGGAAGACTGGTAAGAAGCAGTACACTTGAGAAAAACACAAACGTGTCAGCAGAACCAACCGCAGCCAATACCCATACGGTGCAGTCACTTGAGATTGGATATGATTCCTATGATCGAGTAGACAGTTTCGTTCAGAGCTTGGAAGGAGCAAAGACCAAAACAGGATTTGTATATGGTGATGCAGCAAAAGCACAAAGACCGGGGCTTTCCTATGGCTTAACCGTGGATGGCGTGACACGACAGACACTTGAATATGATGCGTTGTCCCGTCGTACAAAGGAGGTTGTAACACTTTCCGGAGGAAGTAAGCGAGAAAACCTATATGTTTTTGGAACCATCAATCATCTTACAGATACCGACAGTCTGCTTGGATCTATGTCAAATGGAACTGACAGCTGGAATTATACCTATGATAATGCAGGAAATATCACGGCAATCACATCAGGAGAAAAACGCATCAGCTATCAGTATGATGAGTTAAATCAGCTGATTCGTGAAAATAACGGTGTGTTAAATGAGACCATTCTTTATACCTACGATGCAGGCGGAAATATGACTTCGAGAAAAACATATGACTATACGGAAGGAACCCTGCAGACCATAAAGAAGAATGAGACATTCACCTATCGAAGTGATGGATGGAAGGATCAGATTTTATCTTGGAATGGCTATCGCTATACATATGATGCAGGTGGCAATCCGACTCTGTTAAGAGGTGTCCCGTTAACCTGGGGAGAAGGCCGCCGCTTAAAGAAGGTAAGTCTGTCATGGGGAACTGTAGACTTTGCCTACGACAGTGATGGAAAGCGCGTCAAAAAGATAAGCGGTAATACAGAAACAAAGTATTATTACAATGGAAGTATACTGAGCGGTCTGGTGAGAACCACAGCCGGAAGCACAGGTACTACTAAGACTACGGTACAGTTTGTGTACGATGCTGAAGGCAAGCCATTCCTGCTTCGATTAAATGGAAAGACAGACTATTTCTATCTGTATAATGGTCTTGGAGATGTTGTGGGACTAGTTGACAGCAGCAATCAGGTAGTGGTAAGATACCAGTACAACAGCTGGGGTAAGGTAACGTCCACACAGGATACAAGTGGCGTGTCCCTTGCAACGCTGAATCCGTTCCGCTACCGCAAGTATGTCCATGATCCAGAGACAGGACTGTACTGTCTGGGAAGCCGCTATTACGATCCGGAAGTCGGAAGATTTGTGAATGCGGATGATCCGAGCACAATCTTTGCAAAGCCACAGGAACTGTATAGCAAGAACTTGTATGTGTATTGCGATAATAATCCGATAATAAGAAAAGATGTTCAGGGATATTTTCCAATACCATGTATTGTAGGAGCTGTTGTTGGAGCAGTCGTTAGTGGGTTTTCCTATGTACTTTCGAGTGGAGGTGAGATAGATGGTGTTGAGTTGGCAAAGTCTTGCTTAGTGGGTGCGGTTTCAGGAGCGTTAGCGCCGTTGGAGCCCGTAAGATCAATAAAAAAAGGATATTTAGCGGTAGCATCAGTAATTAATGGAATTAATACTGCAATTAATACAGATGGTGATATACCAACACGTATTGTTTGCGGCATAATAGAAGGTTGTGCGACAATGGCATCAGGATATATATGCAACAAGTGGACTGGGGATGTAGAATTAACAACAAAAGCATCTCAAGTAATTGCAAATGCAGCAGTTGGCTATACGGTTGGTCAAACAGCAGAGCTTGCGGCAATAGGACTTTCGGCGGCAACAAATTCAGGTGCAAATGCGTCAAAGAAGACAAATTCAGCAACGTCTAATGCGAGAACCACTAAACAGTCAAATACCAGAGTGATAACAACGGTATCTGGAAGAAAAAAGGTTATCAATAAAGTGAAGAAGCCAGCAAGACGAAATACAAAGTTTTGGCGAGTATGTATGGCATAAGCTAAAATAAAAAGACAATGTTCAGGCAGGAGATTACTCCTGCCTGAACAGCATGAAGGGAGAATTAAGTTTGGAAAAAAGATGTATTTGGAATTGGGATCATGGGAAGAAAATCGAATATTTGGAAGAAAAGGGGAAAAAAGCAAAGTTTGAAACTATATTTGGAATTGGAATTGCAAGTGTTGCTGGCATATTTTTTGGAGTGCTGCCATTGGTTGTAATATTTTATTACATTTTTGAAATCGTGCTGCAAGGGCCAAGTGTAATACAAGAGCAAATAATAAATATAGTAATTATTATACCTTTTTGGGGAATGTGGATATGTGCTGTTTTGGTACAAATATATGCGTGCATGGTTTCAGATGGGAGATATTATTTAAATGAAAAAGGAATTCAGATTGAATATTATTTCCATATTCATAGAGAAATATGTTGGAAAGATATAGATATAATTGAAAGAAGAACAATGTCTACTGATTCGAGAGAAGGAGAGAAAGCTAGTGAATGCGATATATTTTTTATTTGCAAAAAAGGTTGTACTGAAAAAGAAAAAAAGAAAAAAAAACGAGGAATAATTTTTTATACAATGCATCGGAAACGAATTATGCTTATAGGGTATTCAAAAGAACGTGAAGAAGAACTACGTCAATATTGGGATAATGAAATTCGAGATCAAAGAAAATAGACTCGAGAGATGAATCTTTTTTGAAATTTGAGAGATGGGGTGCGGATGATCCTGGTGTGATCTTTGCGAAGCCACAGGAATTAGGAAGTAAAAATCTGTACGCATACTGCGATAATAATCCAGTAGCAAGAGAAGACTATGCAGGAGAGTTTCCAATTCCATGTATTGTCGGCGCTGTTGTTGGAGCAGTAGTCAGCGGATTTTCTTATGTACTTTCGAGTGGAGGTGAAATTGATGGTGTTGAACTGGCAAAGTCATGCCTGGTAGGTGCAGTTTCAGGAGCGTTAGCGCCGCTGGGAGGGAATTTTTTAAAGGCAGCTGCGGTAATTAATGGAGTGAATACAGCAATTAATACAGAGGGAGATATTGTGACTCGTTTTATTTGTGGAGTATTTGAAGCAGGAGCTACATATGTTTCAGGTTTTACTGCTAATAATTGGACTGGAGAAAGAGTTGCTTTGGAAACAACCGCAGCGCAGATAATTGGAAATGCGGGAGTTGGTTATACTGTTGGTCAGACAGCAGAGCTTGCGGCGGTAGGACTTTCTGCGGCAGTAAGTTCTAAGTCATCAACTACAACTTCCAAAAATGTAAATCCAATAAAACCTAAAATTAGAACCACCTCAACGTCATCTGTTAAGAATGTGACAGTAGTATCAGGAAGAAAGAAGGTTACTAGCAAGATAAAAAAGTCAGTATCCCGGAATAAGAAGTTTCAGAGAGTATGTATGGCATAAATTGAATTAGAATCTAATGTTCAGGCAGGAGATTACTCCTGTCTGAATGGCGTGAAAGGAGAGGTATGAAAAAAAGATGTATTTGGAATTGGGATAAAAAGAAAAAAATAGAATGTTTGGATGAAAAGAGAAAACGGTCAAGATTTTTCGTTGTATTATCATTTTGGGGAGGAATTGTCATTGAAATAGGGATTCCGATTATAATATTGATTGTGTTGCTTCTTGATGCAATAATAAACAAACATATGCCATTTCAAAATGCAATGTTCAGTACAGGAATTCAATTTATAGTTTTGTTGCCATTTATGAGTTTTTGGGAATATATTGTTTACACACAAATATATAATGATATGATTTCTAATGGTGTTTATTATTTAAATGAAAGAGGAATTCAACTTGAATATTATCCTAACATTTGTAAAGAAATGTGTTGGGAGGAAATTGAGTTTATTGAAAGAAGAACAATACTGAATGATGTGAGAGAAGGAAGGCAGGCTAGTGAATGTGAAATTTTTTTTATTTGTAAAAAGGGGTGTACAGAAAAAGAAAAGAAGGTGAAAACAAGAGGAGAACATTTTTTTGTAAATCATAGAAAAAAGATTATATATATAGGATATTCAAAGGAACGTGAGGAGGAATTTCGTCAATATTGGGATAAAGAAATTCGAGATCAAAGAAAATGGACTCGAGGGATGAATCTTTTTTGAAACTTGAGAGATAGGAATTGGTACAAAATAAGTAAGTTTGTGCTTTAAGGATAGGTAAAATATTGGATTTTCAAGATTCAATATACCTTAGAAGAATGGGAATCTTTAGAATTGGAATAAGCCATGATGACCGGGACAGTGGCTAATAAAGTGTCCCTACTGGCTCGATATGTGTCCACTGTAAAAAGTCTGAAAGTTCAAGAAAAGAGCTTTCAGGCTTTTTTGTCTTTATTTGAATGCAATCGAGTTGAAAAAAGAACAAAGGTTCACAAATTTGAGCCACCAGGGACACTAATCTGGCCACCGTGCCTGTCACCAATGGTATGTAAAAAGAATTGCTGCAACAGCAGGAGAGGTTACCTTTTCTTATGATAGCGATGGAAAGCGTGTCAAAAAGACAGGCGGAGACATTGAAACAAAGTATTATTACAATGGAAATACCCTAAGTGGTCTGGTGAGAAAAGCAGCCAACAATACAGAAGCAGCAAAAACAACAGTACAGTTTGTGTATGATACGCAGGGAAAGCCATTTATGCTGCGAGTGAATGGAAAGACAGACTATTTCTATCTGTATAATGGCCTCGGAGATGTTGTGGGACTGATTGACAGTAGCAATAAGGTAGTGGTAAGATACCAGTATAACAGCTGGGGCAAGGTTACTTCATCAGAAGATACCAGTGGAGTTTCTCTTGCAACATTGAATCCGTTTTGTTATCGTAAGTATGTCTACGATCCAGAGACAGGACTGTATTGTCTGGGAAGCAGATATTACGATCCGGAAGTCGGAAGATTTGTGAATGCGGATGACACGGATGTGATCTTTGCGAAGCCACAGGAGCTGTATCATAAGAATCTATATGTGTATTGTGATAATAATCCGGTAGTAAGACGAGATTTACAGGGATATTTTTGGGAAACTTTATTTGATATCGTGTCACTTGGAACGAGTGTAGTAGAGGTATGCGTTAATCCTGGTGATCCGTGGAACTGGGCTGGATTAATTGGAGATGCTATTGATCTAATTCCATTTGTAACGGGAGCTGGTGAGGCAACTCGAGCAGTTAAAACGGCAAATAAAGTGGCAGATAAAACGACTGCAGTAATAAAAATCCAGAAAGCAGTTGATTTTACACCTGAGAGTGCAAAAATTGTAAAATCTCTAGATAGAAGTAAAGGATATACAAGATCTTCACTGCGGGCAGGAACTTATATTCATAATGGGTATAAAGCAACAACTGCGTTCATCGAAGAAGAAAAGGAAGTAAGACTGCTTTCTAAATTACGCCCGGATTATGTGGATAAGACCAGAAAAATAATTTATGAATTAAAGCCTATGAATAAAAGAAATGTAAAAAAGGGAATAAAACAATTAATGAGATATTGGGAGGAATTGTGACATGAATTTGAAATGATACTAGAACTTTATTAAAAAATAGGGGGAAGCTTTTTCCCACTTATGAAAAAAGGTGTGAAGGAGACGCTTAGCTTATGGACACTAAAAATTTTAAGAACCTCTGTGATAGACTGCTTAAAAAATATGGATTTAAAAAGAAAAAAACTATGTACTATAAAGATAGTAACGATGGAATACGATGTGGAGTATATCTTCAAAGGTCTTATTACGGAAAAGTATATTATTTCAATTATTATTATTTTTTGGATAATAGTGATGTGAAAGTGTTTCCACAATATTTTGAAGCAGATGTTTATGGGAGAATTACAGTGCTATCGAAAATAAAAGAAAATAATAGTTATTACCAAACAGAACTCATAAAGTATGAATTGTATGAAGAAAAAGAATTAGAAGAGTATTTAGAGAAAGGTATACAGGATGAAATATTGCTTCCCGTAAAAAAAGGTCGCCAAGTAATATATGATATGGTGAAAAGTGGTATATGCATTATCTATAAATTTAGAAGTAAAGAAGAGGAAGAAGTAATGCAAAAACTTTATGATTTCAAGACAGGTGAGGGTCAAAAATCATAAAGTCTAATAGCCAGAAGGGTCAGGTAAAAGTGGCTTTTTTACTGGGTACGTTGGCTAGATAAGAGCGCAATGCCAGGCACTCTTACAATATATGTGTTGTTTTTAAGTTTAGAAAAAAAAGGAAGAAATTGTATTAAAAAAAATATATAACGCTACTGAAGCCATGGGCGGTAAGGGTCAGAAAGCAAAAAGTCTGCGGACTTGAGCCACTAGGATCACTAATCCAGTCACTGTCCCCCCATGGTCCTGGCACCAATGGTTTGTATTGGAAGTGTAAATAAAGAAAAAAACTCCATTTCAGAAAATATGAAATGGAGTTTCTTTGAAAGGAGTAGAATATGGGAGCTTGGGGACCCGGATTATATTCAGATGATGTAACTGAAGATGTAAGAGGAATATATGTAGATAAACTTCACCGAGGAAAAAATGGAGAGCAGGCTTCAAAAGAAATGATTGCCGAATTTGAATGGGCTTGGAGTGATGAAGATGATGCTCCGGTATTTTGGTTTGCAATGGCAGATATGCAGTGGAATTATGGGCGATTACAGGAAGAAGTCAAAAAGAAGGCATTGTATTATCTTAATGATATGAAAAACCTTCAAAGATGGGAATATGAAAATCTGAAAATGTCAGAAAAAAGAAAACAGGTATTGAATGAATTGCGGAAAAAATTAAATACACTGCAGCCACCAGAGAAAAAAGTGTCGCAGTATCGTTTATATCATTGCCAATGGAAAGTAGGTGATATGTACGCGTATCAGTTAGAAGGTGAATATGCGAAAGAGCGAGGATTAAATGGTAAATATCTTTTGTTTTACAAAATCGCAGAGAGTATATGGTGGCCTGGGCATGTAATTCCTGTTGTATATATTAAATTAACAGAAAATAATGAAATACCGAAAACAAGAGAAGAATTAGAAAAACTTGAATATATTCAGGCATCGGTTTTAAATAGCAATGATTTTTCGGATAAATTTATTATTGATGCGCATGGTAAGTGGAAAAATCGAGATTTTGAAGCCGATGAGTATGGATATTTATCAATATACCGATTTCAACTGATCAGTACGTCAAAAAAGAGCATTCCTAAGAAATTAAGTTATATTGGAAATTTTTTGAATTTGACTCCGCCTGATAAGGAATTTATCATGGAAATTAAGGAAAATATAAGACCCATAGATTGGAAGAAGGTAGAAGAAGATGTTTTAACGAAGTATTTTTTATATAATAAAAGAGAGTCTGTAATTTATGGCTCTCTTGACAGATAGCACAAAGGACGCAGTGCTAGGCAGTGCGTCCAGCTAAGGGTGCGAGCCATGGTGCCAGGGACGGTGGCTCACAATGTGTCCCTACTGGCTTGATATGTGTCCCCAAAAACATCATGATATTAAAAAAGTCTGAAAGTTCAAGAAAAGAGCTTTCATGCTTTTTTTCTTTATTTGAATGCAATCGAGTTTGCGAAGAACAAAAGTTCGCAAATTTGAGCCACCAGGGACACTAATCTGACCATCGTGCCTGTCCCCAATGTGGTCTGGGAAGCAGATATTACGATCCGGAAGTTGGAAGATTTGTGAATGCGGATAGTATCAAGTTTGCAGCAATATTGGGAAGATATTATGTGAATAGACAAAATTTATATCAGTATTGTTTTAACAATCCAATAATGTTAAATGACAAATTTGGAAAATGGCCTAAAGTACCAGAATGGTTGAAAGATTTTGAAAAAAAGTGTAAAAAAGACAGCAAATGCTATAGGTAGCGCAATTGTAAAAACGGTAAAAGCTGTGCAATTTAATATTGGAGGTGGTCTAAGAATTGGTTTTGAAACTCAATTAAAGATAAAAAATATTCCAATACAGGTAAGTGCATTAGCATCAGAGAAAATGATTTTGGAAGTAACTAAAAATGGAGCAGATAAAAAAATGTTATAAAATTTTTAGGCGAAAACCCAGGGGCTTGCCCCTGGGATGAAGCCAAG
>ERZ826242.790-NODE-790-length-41709-cov-9.095333_pt1 | contig 41709 bp, 29 predicted proteins | sample MGYA00519871_ERZ826242 | MGnify/ENA primary metagenome ERZ826242 (study PRJEB31778, sample SAMEA3449226) | human gut metagenome | biome: human gut; feature: human-associated habitat; material: faeces | place: United Kingdom | collected 2010/2012 ... | reverse complement strand
TTTAAAAAGATATATTCTTTTTCATCCACTCTTTCTAAATCACTTTCGTTATATACAATTCCATTCGATACCGTTAAGCTTGGATATCCAGATATTTCTTCGAAGTTACTTGTAATTAGCTTCATGTCTTGAGATAAATTATATAATGCAGTATTGTCGTTAATATATATCGGATAGCTTAAGTTAATTTCTTCTTTTTTATTTTCTCCTACAAAGTAATCATTTAATTTTTTATATAACTTATCTTGTTCATAGACCTTTGTTAAGAATAGATTCTTTTTATTGTTATCTTCTTCACTATTGTTTCCTAATAATGTTTCCGTGATTTCTTTTCCTGAGATGGCATACCCTTCATAATCTAATATTGCTATTTCTTTAAAGTTTAAAAATAGATAGTAAATCCCTACAGTCAATAAAGCTAGTATTGCTAATCCAACTACCATGAAAATTGGTAATTTTTTGGTATTCTTCCTATTAGTTTGTTTACTACTTTTCTTCTTGATATTTAAGTTGTTTTTGTTATTCTCTATCTTTCTATTTTCTTTTTTATCTTTATTTTTCTTAAACATTCTCTACACCTTCCTTCTCATATCTTTCTAGTAATACCTCTTTGTTTTTTCGTTTCTTTTCGGTGTAGAGCACGCAAAAAAGACAGGCAGTTAAAAAGTTTTCTCCTTTTTTCTGTCCGTCTTTTTTCCATTCCTTTTAGAGTAGAATTTTCTCCTACTCTTTTTTCTTCTTTCTCTAAATTACTTGTGTGTGTGTGTGTGTGTGTGTACAGCGCCAAGGCTTCTACGTCTTGCTATTTTTACTCTTTCTTCTACTTTTCCTTCTTCTTGTTCTTCTTTTTTTCTTCCCTTGCTACTATTTTCAACCACACAAAAAGAACGAATTCCTTCAAAGTTAATTCTTCTTTGGATCCCGTCCTTTTTTTCTATCACTTTTAGAGTAGGGTTTTCTCCTACTCTTTTTTCTTCTTTCTTTAAATTACTTGTGTGTGTGTGTGTGTGTGTGTACAGCACCAAGGCTTTCACGTCTTACTATCTTTTGCATTTTTCCTTCACCCTTTGCTTTTTTCTCTTTTGCTCTTTTTATTCGAACATTTTTCTCTATTTTTATCTTAAAGCTTTTTTCTTTTTTTGTAAAGTACTTTTATATTTCTTTTTTATTCCACTTGTTTTTTTCTTAAAAATTTAGATTCTCTATTTTTGTTTAAAGTAGGTCTGTCCCAAAATCCAAAGCAAAAAAAATGAACTACTCGTTCATTTTTTCTTTTGTTTTTATTTTCCTACATTTTCTTCTATATTTTGTAGTTTATCAATACTTTTTATTAATAATTGTTCTTTTTCTCCGGCTTGTAATGCATCAATACTCATGTTAATTGTATAGTCTGCTGTTTTTGCATATACATCTTGATCTGGAGTTTCAATTACAGTATATTCATCCTTTTCTTTATTGTAGATTTCTACATTTTCACGATATCTTACAATTACATAAGATAATGGTGTTACTTCGTAGTCTTGTCCATTCACTGTAATTGTTGTATTTTCTAAGAAGAAATATAAATCCGATCCATCATATAATAAAGCATTTTCTACTAACTTTTTATTTGTAGATGTTGTTGTATTCAATTCTAAATAAGTAGATTCTCCCTCTTTTATTACACTAGAGAAGTGATTTACTTTATTCATTAATCCATTTTGTTTTGGATAAATAATTGCCATATCTTCTGGGAACATTGCTTTTCCTTCAACATCTCCATAATATACTGGTGTAGAATCTAGCATAACCTTTTTATCTTTTGCCGCTAACTCTGTAATTCCCTCTTTTCTTGTAAAGGTTAGAGAACCAGTATATTCTACTTTCTTTCCTGCAAAATATTGATAAAATTTATGATCTTCTGTTGTTGTAGTATCCAATCCTTTTACAAAGAAAATAACTACTACCACAATTACAATTAAAGCTAATACAATAATCATTCTAATGGTATTGTTTCTTATTTTCTTTTTCTCTTCTAATGCTTCTTTTTCTTCTTCTAATTTTTTTTCGATTTCTGATTTTTCTCGTTTTGGAGTAGAAGTTTCTTCTTGATCTTCAACGTCTTCCTCCTCATCTATTTCTTCATCAGCTTCTTGTTTGTCTTCCTCTTTATTTTGTTTTTTATCTTTTTTAGACTTTTTTTCTTTTGAATCTTTTTTATTCTTTTCTTCCTTGTTTGCTTCTTCTGTTATTTCTTCTGTAACATTTAATTCGTTCTCTTTCACTTCTGTTTTTTGCTCATTTTCTTGAAGCATTTCTTCTTGTTTTTTATTTTCTTTTTCTGTATTATCCTTCTTCATATTTCTTTCTCCTTTTCTCCTTTGTAATCACATCTTCAAAATTCTTTAAGAAGAAATAAGATGCATACATAATGATAAATATAATTAAACAAATCTTAATTGCTAATACATAAGGATCATTACTTACTTCAATCATATAATTACTTAATATATGAATTAAATACAAAGCAATTATTTGTGCGCTTGTACTAATGATTTCGAAAATTGCTTTTCGATAATGAAAGATTGCATAAACAAGTGAAGATAGTATAATCATGATTAAATATAATAAAATATTTTTCGTGTAAAATATTGCTGTAAACATAACAAGAAATGTTCTTATGATAATTGCTGTTATCATAATTAGTTGCGTATTTGTTAAACTAGTTAGCATTCCGCATAACATAACACTTTTTTTGTGTATGTTAAATTTTTTAGTCATTTTATACAATATGAAACTAACTAACATAACAACAACTAAAAATATAATCAAAACCCCTGATATTTTACTTAATTGGTATAATATTGTTTCTAACATTTTATTCCTCTTTTATAAATAATTTAAATTGGTTATGTTTATGCATATAGTATCCAACAATATCTTTAAATTTCACGATATTATCTTCTGTAATTATTTCCACATCACCTTCTACTTCTCCTATTACTGGTAAGTAGTCTTCCATAATTACAATACTATACTTTTCACTTTTTACTTTTATTATTTTAACATTATTATACTCTGTAAGTCCATTCTTTATATTTAAAATTTTTACATTAATTTTTGTACCTTCTTTTTCTGTCACATTTTCTATTTTTTCTTTACTCATGTAAACTACCTCTAAATAATAATTTGCTTTCATCAACATCGTCATATTCTCCATTGATGATTGCTTCTACATCGATTAATGTATCCTTGATATCTACCATAACACCTTTGATTCCTGTATAGTTTTCGGAAACAAACATTGGTTGGGTAAAGTAATTTCTAAGTTTTCTTGAACGGAAGAAAATCATTTTATCTTCTTCAGATAATTCGTCAATTCCAAGTACTGCAATAATTTCTTCTAGTTCTTCATATCTTGCTAAATATCTTAATGTTTCTTGTACTAATTCATAGTGCTTTTCTCCTACTATTTCTGGATCTACAGATTTACTGTTTGTCTTAAATACGTTAATTGCAGGATATAAACCTTTTTCTGCAACTTTACGATCAAGAACAACTTGTCCATCCAAGTGAGTGGTTACTGCTTGTACCGCTTCATCTGTGATATCATCTGCTGGAATATAAATTGCTTGGAAAGATGTAATAGATCCATTTTCGGTAGAGTTAATTCTTTCTTCTACATCTGTAATATCAGAAACCATTGTTGTTGGATATCCATTTTCAATTGGAACTCTCTTCATTTCTGTTGAGATTTCTGATTTTGCTTGTATAAAACGATAAATATTATCGATAAATACTAACACATCTTGGTCTTTTTCATCTCTTAAATATTCTGCAAGTGTTAAACCACTATATACAGATTTTGATCTAGAGCATGGATTTTCACCCATTTGACCAAATACCATCGACATTTTGTCTAATAGTTTTGATTCTTCCATCTCGTCAATTAATTCTTTTCCTTCACGAGAACGTTCTCCAATTCCAATAAATACTGCATTGGATTTTAATCTTTTATATACATTATTAATAATTTCTTTAATTAAAACTGTTTTTCCTACACCAGCTCCCCCTAGAAGTCCCATCTTAAATCCTTTTTGTAATGGTGCAAAAAAGTCTAATGCTTTAATTCCTGTCCATAATGGCTCATTATTAATATTGATTTCTTTAAAAGATAATTTTCTACTATATACATTTCTTTCTTGTACTTTTTTGATCGTGGAATGATCAATTAAGCCTCCATAAGGATTAAATACTTTTCCTAATATTTCATCAGAATATTGTATTTTTAATCCTCCTTCTTGCAATTCTACGGATCCACCTTTCTTTAAGCCGATTACTCTATCAAAAGGTACTGTAGATGCAATATTATTATCGATTTGAACTACTTCGAATTTACGAACTTCGTCACCTTCTCGATAAACTAAAATATCATTAATTTTTACATTATTTTCAAATAATAATATTTTTACATTTAATTCTGATATTCCTATAATTTTTCCAATGATTTTATCTTCGCTAATTTTATTTTCACTTGCATTCACATTTGTTTTTTTCTCATTGGCTTTATTCTTAACTGCTTTTGTAGTTTTTTCCATCGTTCTATCTACACCTTTCATTATTCTTCATCTTTAAAAGTTAGATTCGTGAAGTTTTCAATTACTTTTTTGAAGTTTTTATTATTTCTTATCTTTCTTTCTTTTCTTACATTTTCCGCTTCTATCTCATCTAATTTTTTCAAGGATTCTTTTGTAATTGTTTGTCTCATAATGTTTTCAGAAGCAAAGCTATTTTCTGTTGCAATTTTAATTTCGTAAGATAAATATAATACAATAATATTTCTTAAAATACTATTAATATCACCCTCGATTACGAAATCTTCGATATGATGTTTTTCTTCTTTCTTTTCTTTTTCTTTTAATTGATCGATTGGTAATATTTTTTTCTTAACCAATTCGATATGGCTAATATTATAATAATGATTATAAATTAAATTTACTTCGCTATATTTCGCTTCTTGAATTGCATCATATAGAATTGCTTCTATTTGTGGTACATAATCTGGATATTCTTCTTTCGTCATAGAAAGAAGTACATTTTCTTTCCCTTGAATAATTTTCTTTCCAATAATAATTTTATCAATGCCATCGTCTTTTCTTGCTAAATCATTTACATTGGTATTAAAGTTACCACAAAATCCTAAATCGTTTCCGATATAAACATTTAATGGTTTATCTTTTTTATTTAATTTTATAACTTTTTTGTCTAAAATTAAATTTCGATTATTTAGGATGTTATCTGCAAAATCTGTAATTTCTTTTTCATATCCAAAATATCTTTCTGCTATTCTTCTTGCTGAGTCTACTCTTAATAATGAATGGAAATTCATTACTTTTACTACATTTTTTATTCTCATTTAGCATCCTCACCTAACGCTTTAAATCTTTCTTGTATTTCTTCTTGAGAAAGTGGACTAAATTTATGTTGTCTTAATGCTTTTTCGATTTCTTTTCCTTTTCTCATTTTTTCTCTTAACTCAGGACTCATTTCATCAATATTAGCAAGTTCATATACTTCTTTTGTTTCCAAGTAACTTAATAACTCACGTCTAATATTAGCACCTAATTTTTTCATTTCTGGTGTTTGAACTGCTCCTCCAAGTCTTGATACAGAAATACCATAATTGATCGCTGGTTTTTGTCCTTTTCTAAATTGATTTTCCGAAAGTACAATTTGTCCATCGGTAATTGAAATAATATTCGTAGAAATATAATCTGTAATATCTCCACCTTTTGTTTCAACAATTGGAAGAATGGTTATGGATCCTCCATTTTTGTGTTGGCATCCTTTTTCTAATAATCTTGAATGTAAGAAGAAGATATCTGCTGGATATGCTTCTCTACCTGGTGCTTTATTTGATACCAAGCTGATCTCACGATAAGCTTCTGCATGACGTTTTAAGTCGTCGATCACAACTAATACATCTTTCTTTTGATCCATATATTCTTCTGCAATCGAAAGTCCTACATATGGAATTAAACTTAGTACTGTTGTTTTATCATCATTTGTTGCAGCTACAATTGTAGTATAGGAAAGTGCATTTCTTTTTAATAATTCATTGTAAATATTTTTAATTTCTTTTTTCGTCTTTCCTACTGCAATATAAATACATACAATATCATTTTTGTTTGATTTTTCTTTTATAATTTTTCCTTGATTAACAATAGCATCTAAAGCAAGTTGTGTTTTACCTGTCTTCTTATCTCCAATAATTAATTGTCTTTGTCCTCTTCCGATTGGATAAATTAGGTCAATTCCTGCAACTCCTGTTTGCATTGGGCGATTTACTGCTGTACGATCCATAATAGGAACGATTGGTCTTTCGATATCAATATATTTAAATTTTTCGAAAGCTCTTCCTGTTAATAAATCAATTCCAAAAAGGTCAGTTACTCTTCCCATTGCCTCTTCTGCAAAAATCGCACGAAATCTTTCTCCAGTTGTATTTACGGTATCTCCAATTTCAATTGGGCTCGTTTCTTTTACAACAGCTACTGTTACTGAGTTTTCTTTTATTTCGTTAACATATCCCATACCTTTTCCTCGAATAATTACTTTTTCAAAAAAAGCAACATTTTCAAGTCCAGATACTTCAATAATATAATCTTTTAGTCTTATTACTTTTCCTGTGTCAAACACATTTTTTTCTTCTTTAATCTTCTTCAATTTGTCTTCTACCAGATTATTAATATGTGTACTCATTATTTCACCCTTTTCTTTATATGCTATAATCATATATTTTATCTTGGTATTCTATCATAATACCTTTCGACATATTCTTAAATAATTTTGTCTTTATATTAGATCCTAAGTAGTCATAGTTTACATTTTCTCTACCAACATATACGTAAATGGTTGGATTTATTTTATCCATTCTTTCTTTTATTTGTTCTAGTAATTCTACTACACTAAATACTTTTATTTTTTGAATTAGTGGTTCTATGTATTTTTTATCTTTTTCGTTCATAACACTTTTTACTAGATCTAATTGCTCTTCACTTGTTAATGTTAAGCATTCATAAATGGCATTCTTTGTAAAGTAGTTTTTAAAGTTCTCTAATAATTGATACTCTTCTTCATATTCACTCTTATGTTCTTTAATAAATTCTTTTAAAACTTTTTCATCATTAATATCAAATTCTTTGTTTAATGTTTTATAAGTTCTAAAGAATGTTTCTTCTCTATATTGTGGAGTAGGAATATCATAAACAATTTGCTCTCTTGGCTCTTGTCTTTTATGAACTTGAACAACTACTTCATCGTCACTATTTTCCTTAGCTTTTCTTAATTTTTCTATTTGTTTATTTAAAATTTCTATTTCTTTTTCTTTCTCTGCAATCATATAGTCGAAATCTTGTAATTTGTCTACAAAATATTTTTTTGTATTTTGATTAATTCTTTTCACAATATTTTTTAACATAAAAATTGCAAAACCAAACATGATTACGACTATAATGACTGCTGGTATAATTAATTCTAACATAATTCACCTACACTGTTAAAGGATTATAAAATAATAATAAGAATACAAAAGCAAACAATAATAGTAAGAATATTGCTAAAACAATTAGAATTGTCATAATTGAATGTACAATATCACTTTTTGTTTCTGGGTTTCTACCAACTGCTTCTGCTACTTTTGATCCTAAGATTCCAATTCCTAGTCCTAATCCTAAGAATGTTAAACCTAACATTAGTCCGATACTATTTACGGTAGCTACTAATATTTGTTCCATACTCTTTCCCCTCCTTTTCTTTTTTAATAATTTCTGAATTTAGCTTCTATTACATTATTTATTTGTACTCCATTATGTGTTGCTTCTTCTAATCTTAATGTAATTTCACTTCCATATGTGTATTCTAAACTTGAATTCCATCCTGTTGCTGTAACTGCCTTACTAACATTAATGTCAACTCCTAAGCCTTGTTCTTCTCCATCTACATATAGTTTAATTTTTCCAGCATCGAAGGAATAGTTTGGATCCATTTTAAAGTTGAAGTATACTTTACTTCCTTTTACTTTTGTTATCGTAAGAACGGCATCTACTTTTGCTGTTCTTACAGAAAGCATGTCTTCAATATAATCTTGTACTGTATTATCTTGTAAAATTTCTTTGTACCCTAAAGTAATAGTATATTCTGTATTTGGCTCTAAGTCTGTTACTCTATAGGTTCTTGCTGCTTTATCTAAAGCAATTGTTTTTTCAAATCCTTCTGATTCGATAAATGCATATACCGTTTGATATTTATTTTCTGGATCATTTACAATATATTCGATATCGATATAAGAAGAGGTTGCTACTGCACTTCTTAAGCTTACACTTTTTGCTAATGGTGTTTTATTATTTGATCCTGTTCCTACATTGATATTCATATTATTATCATTTGATCCGGAGCTTGAATTTCCATTTGAATTTCCGTTTGCTCCACTATTTTGTCCATTATTTGGATAATTATTTTGTCCTTGTCCATTGTTGTTATTGCCATTATTTTGATCATTATCCTGATTATCATTATTGTCATTTTCTTCTGTTTTATTTTCTTCTTGTTTTTCTTTTTCTTTGTACTCGTTTGTACTTCCTATGATTTTTTTCAAATCAATTTCATCACTTCCAATGATTAATTTTTCTTTTGCGATATCAAATCGGAAAGAAGATGTTTCTATAATCATTGGATTAATGGTTTTGGCATTAATTTGATTGTTCAATAATAAAGTATTTCCTGCTTTATCAATTACTACATATAAATATTTTGATGTAACAATACTTCCTGTATCATTTCGAATCGAATTTCCTACTACTAAATATTGTCTATCATCTAATTTATAAAATTGATTTTGATTTAAGTCTTTTACTTCTGTTCTTCCAGAAGTTTTTTCAACTTGTCCATCTAATAATACCTTAAATACTTCACCAAATAGGTCTACTTTTCCATTACTCATATCATAAGCTACTACTTTATTACTTAAGGCATAAGTTTGGGATTTGTCGTTTAAGGTTAAGTAGTAATTTCCATCCCATTTTTGTTTTATCGTTCCTGCCTGTTCTGTTTCGATTGGTACATATTCTTTATCATATAAGAATACATTACTACTAACCTCAAACTCCTCTGCTCCATTTTTTAGTACAAATCGTAGACATGTTATGAGTATTCCAATAATAATTATGATTATAATTGCAAATAATGCAAATCTTTTTTTATTTCCAGCCGCTAATGCTCTCACAGTTATTCACCCCTATACCTCTTAATTTTCTATATAAATATGTTCTAAGCTATACGTATCTACAATTTGTCCATCTTTTAAGAATTGTAATTCAACAATGTATCTACCTTCTGAAGGTAAGTTTTTATTTAATGTAAATGTATAATATGTTGTATTATCAACATTTGAGTGGATTGCTGATGGTACGAATTTTTCTGTGTCACTTTGTGCATAACCACTATTGTTATAGATTGAGTAACGCACTTCTTCAATTTCTGTTAATTTATAACTGTTATGGAAGATTAAATCAATCTTATTATGAATTTCTGCATTATTAGAAGAAGATATATTTCCTACTGAAATACCACTTTCATTAATTGGATCAATGGTATATCGTTTTGTTTCATCTAATAATAAGTCTTGTGCATCGTTTTCGTAGTCTAAATTCATAACTACTGCAAGTGTATATGCTTGAGATGCATCAAGTCCTTTTAATTCAATTGTGTTATTTACAAGATCGGTATCAAATTCCACTTTATATTCCTCTGGTGTAATATCTTTAAATTGTGCATTATATACCTTAATTGTATATTTATCTTGATCAATAATACGATCTGTATCGTAAATCGTTATTTTATAAGTAAGATCTGTATTATTCGTACGATATCCTGAAATACCAACAAGTGGTGTTGTTAATGTTTTTAATGTAAATTCATGCTCTACCGAGCCTAAATCTAATTCTTGTTCTTCTTCTCCTTCTCTTTGTAAAATTGCAATTGGTGTAATTTTTATTTTATAATCTGCACCAAACTCAAATACACTTCCTGGATTTGCCCCAATTGATTTTTTCATTTCTTTCAAGAATAAAGTATCACTACTAATTTTGTCTCCTTCTGTTCCGGTATTTTGTCCTGCATCTCCACCTTGTACTCCGTGATCGCTATCAATGAATAATTCATATTCTCCACTTTCTTTATTCTTTTTATAAATTGTGTAATCAATTCTATGGTATCCTAAAATTTTATCTAGTTTGTAAGTAATATCGATTGTTTTATTATTGTATTTTACTGGTACATATTCTACTTTTACATCTGTAATTCCTACATTTGCTAAAGTAGAGAAATAATATTGTTTTCCTACAGTTTCATAATCAATATCATATAAGTATTTTGTTTGTGGTGTTCCATCTTTGTCTATAATGTTTGCTCTAAATTTAATATAGTAATATGTTTTTGGTTGTAAATCATCTAATTGGATTGTTTGTGTAAAATCACTAATTGATTTTGTATAATCTCTTACATGAATTTCATTTCCACCATTTTCATCTGTTTGATATAACTCGATTACGATTTGATTGTTTTCGATTTCTACAATTTCTTTATTAATTAATGTTGCATTAAATCTAACATTATCTAATGCTGCTGTAATATCTAATTCATTTGTTGCTTTATTAAGCATACTAATTCCTGGTATGATTAAATCAAAATGAATTGTATTATCTGTTTCACATTCTAAGTCTTGAGTTGCAATTTGTTTTTGTAGTAAAGGATCATTTTGATAAGTAAATCCTGACTGTGAATATTGTAATTGGACTGCTGCTTCTGATGCGTCAATTGGATTTACAATTCCTAATGTTGTAAATGCTCCTTCTTCGTCATCTACTCTTGATTGTGTATACATATTTCCTGTTGCACTTGTTGTTTCTACTAAATTTCCTTCTTTATTAATTGTATAGTAATAAATTGTTTCCCCTTTTTGATAAGGTTTTTGATATGCTACATATTGTGTATCGTTTTCATTTACTGGTGTTAAGTCATATCCTGTTACACCATTATCATAATACGCTGTTAATCTTACTTGAGTTTCTCTGTCTAATAATTCATAAATGTCATTAAAGCTAATTGTTATCATATTATTTACTGGAACTAATAAATCTTTTACTACCTTTACTTCCTGTATATCACCTACTGCTTCAGAAACAAATTCTGCTTTTACTGCTGTAATTCTTTTTGTTGTTTCTTCATCTCCTGTTAATGTTATAATAACTCTATTTTCTTCTAATCCAACACGATATTGAACTGCATCTAAATTTGTAATTCCTTCAAAATATAGATTTATAAGTTCATTATAAGCTGCTGGCTCTGCTTTTAATAATCTTTCTGTTACACGAATTGTTAAATTTCCTGGTATTAATGTTTCAAATGTAACTTCATCAAATTCTTCTCCAGAATTTGTATTAATTGGTTTTGTGTCTCTTAATGATGTTCCATTAATAATTGCAGACATTGCTTCTTCTTCTAATGCATGGTCAACATCATTACATTTATATTTATAACTTGCTGTTGTATTGCTTGATGTAGATGGATACATAATAATTCTTGGTGCTTGTTTTTCTGGTGTTACTGTTGTTGATCTTAAAACAATTTCTTCCTCTCCCTCTTGATATGGATAAATCGTTTCTGGTTCTCCATCTCCATTTAAGTCTAAGTAAGCTACATAAGTAAAGTAATATGAATTTCCTCTTGTTAATCCTTCCGTATCTTTTACAGTATATGGTGTACCATCTTTTACTTGGAAGGTTACACTTGGAACCGTACCATCTTCTCCAATCGCAGCTTCTTGTACCGCAACTAATTCTCCTGTTGTTGCATCATATGCAGAATATACAATCTTCTTTGCATAGTTTTGGCTATTATCATAAGTTGCTTTTATTTGATATCCAACTACTGTTTCTGCATTCAAGTCTTCTCTTGGTCTTGGTGTTACATCACGATTTCTAATTGTAATAACATCAATTGCATTGTCTACATCAGTTGGTAAATCTGGCATATATCCATTTGCATTAAATGTAAATGTATTTTCTAAGATTGGAAGTGCATTACCTCCATCATAAGTATAGTCATATGCATTTGATACTTTAATTGTATAATATTGATCTTTAAAGTCTTTATTTTGTGCTCCAAAGAATTCTGGAGTAATCGACGCTGTATTATCAAAGAAGTCTACTTTTAATTGACTTTCATATGGTTTTGTATTTTCATCTACTAATTTTACTGTTCTTACAGGATTTCCATCTGTTGTTTGTCCTGCATAAATACTAAATTGCATACCAGTTAAAACTTTTGCTTCTAAGTCTTTCAATTCTGCCGCTGTTGCTGGATCTTGTTCTTCTTCTGAATCATCCATTACACTTCTTAAATTAAATTTAATATTAAATGTATTTTTTACATCAGAATCATCTTTTACGAATGCTGCCATCATATTACCTGGCAATCCAGTTTTGATAACTGCTCCACCTATATAACATTCATCAATTGGTTCATTTCCATCTTGTAAGTTTACTCTTGTATATACACTAAATTTATATGTTTCATTTGCTCTTAAGTCATTTACTTTAATTGGAATTGTTAAACTTCCTTGGTAAGTAAAGCTTCTTGTATATCCAGTTGAATCAGAATATGAAATAATAAAATCATTATCCTCATCTAAACTAATTGTATTGTTATTATCTTCTACAATTAAATTACCTTCGATTCTTTCAAATGTTACTAAGTGTTCTTCAAATCTTACTGTTGGGAATTCAACACCATCCATTTTCATAATCTCTTGGCTGAATTCACTTTCGTATTCAATCTCTTTTTCATTATCATCAAATACTGCAACTACTTTGAATGTATATGGAACTCCTCTTTCTAATGGATCTCCATTTACATTAACAATAACATCTTCTGTTTGTGTTGTTTCTTTTACAAATACAGGATCCGATTCTTGTATGTTCATTCTAGTATCATACACTTCATAACGAAAACTCTTAATTCCATCATCTGGATCTTGTACATTTGTTAGTTTTAAAATAAATACACTATTTCTTTTGTCTATTTCAAAATCTGCTCCACTAATTTGAGGTTTGTCTTTTAATGTTTTATATACTTTTTCTAATTCAAATCCATTTGTGATTACTTGTCCATCATATAGTACATTTGTAAGTCTTACAATATATTCTGTATTAGATTCAAGTCCAACAAATTCTGCTGTTTTTCCTAATTCTGTTCCATTTCCTACTTCTGCTGTTTGTAATATATCACCTTGTGCATTTACTAAAGCAAGTTCTGCACTTTTTACTTTTGAATCAGATTCTACAGTAATATCAAATTTCATTGTATTATTTGTAAATACATCTTTTTCAAAATCAATTCCAACTGATTTTGTTCTAAAGATTTTATAAATGAAGTTTTTCGTATATTCTACATCATCAATTGCATAAGTAGATTCTGCAACTAAAGTATATTCTGTGTCAGGACTTAATGTAGAAACAGATAAATCAATACTATAGGTTCCTAATACTTCTTCTGTATAGTAAACAACTTTTCCAGTGTTATTTTGTATAATCTTAAAGATATGATCTGATACTAATTTGGATTCATCATCAACAATTGCAATTGTAGCTTCCATTGTAATAGAGTCTACTTCGAAGTTTTCTACTTTAAATACTGGTGCATTTACTGTTGGATCTTCTTGCATAATTTGATCATTTTCTCCTAAATTTCCTGATCCAGATCCAGTATTAGATCCAGTAGAACCATCCCCTGTTGTTCCTTCTCCAGCTCCACCATTTTGTCCTATTCCACCATTTTGTATTGATCCATTTCCTTGTCCATTACCATTTCCTTGAGTAGTTCCATCTCCATCGTCTGTATTTTCATCTGTAGTTTCATTTTCTGTTTGATTTTGTTCGTCTTTTTCTTGTTCTTCTTCTAGATCAACAATTTCAACATTATCATTTGAATCAATTACCATGTTAGAAAGACTCATTTTGTTTACACCGTCTTTACTAACAATTTTACTTTCTAAATTAAGTCTAATTCCATTTGGTACATCGATATTTACTTGAGTTGAAATTGTTTGGTAAGTAAGCTCTTGATTATATAATTTAACAACTTGGTTATCTAAATATTCTATTTCTATATATCCATTTATGACTTTGCTTGTACCATCATTAAAGTTTACTGTGATCTCATTGCCAGCAACTAAATATTTGTTGTCTGCAATTTTCCAAATTAAACTTTGAAATTCCAAGTTTCCACCTAAATGAGATATTACATATCGATCCGATTGTTTCTTTAATATTTTATTTGCTCCAATACTATAATATTGAATTGGATTCGCATCTACTTTTTGAAGATCGATAATAACTCCTTTTTGCAAACTACTAATTCCTCCATTATTATAATGAACGAAATTTGCTTTTGCCATTGTTACTTGATCACCATTTGTATCGTCGAATACAATTTTTTGATCATATTTTGTCTTATATGTTTCGTTTGCATTAAAGTAGTACTTCTCTACATTTTGTGTTTGACCACTTGCACTTTGTAAAATATATCCCGATTCCTCAAAAACATTACTGTTTTTCTTTTGGAACGAAATGATATTGTACACTAGCAAGATTCCTAAAATTAGTCCAATGCTTATCATAAATAATACATATTTCTTCATCTCTTTGGCACTCCATTTCTTTTGTTTTTAATAGTTATGTCTATTATGTTTACTGCATAACCATCAAAAAGATATTAGCATATTCTTTTTTGGTTTTCAATATAGGAAAAGTCTTGCAATAACTATATTTTTCAAATTTTGCCAAAGTCGTTTTTTCTTTGCTTACGGATCTTGCATTTCCGTTTTTTGCTTTTCTAATATTAATTTTTTATTACAATTTTGTATTCTTTTTCTTCTATTTTTGATTTTTATTAGGGATAATTGGGTTTGCACATTTTTATATTCTTTTAAAATTTTATTCATTTTCTTATATAAGAAAAGTGACTTCGTCACATGTACAGATTGCTTCGCAATCGCACAGACTAAAGAAACTTAACCTTGTTACTTCAGAAATTTCTGACGAAATTTCCTACGTAATAGCAAAAAAGATATCTTTTAAAACATTCTTCTGTTTTAAAAGATACCTTTTTTGTTCTGTTTATTCGTCTTCGTTTCCTTTTAACTTTTCTGCTTGATCTGCTGCAATTAATTGATCAATCATTTCATCTAAGTTTCCATTTAAGAAATCTTCCATTTGGTAAATGCTAAGACCAATTCTATGATCTGTAATACGTCCTTGTGGATAATTATATGTTCTTATTTTTTCACTACGATCTCCACTTCCTACTTGGGATTTTCTTTCATTTGCAAGTTTAGCATCTTGTTCTGCCTTTTCCATTTCATATAAACGAGAACGTAATAATCTCATTGCATACTCTCTGTTTTGTACTTGTGACCTTTCTGTTTGACATTCTGCTACAATTCCCGTTGGCTCATGAATTAAACGAACAGCGGATGATGTTTTATTAACATGTTGCCCTCCTGCTCCAGATGCACGGAATACTTCCATTTTTACATCTGCTGGATTAATTTGAATATCTACATCTTCTACAACAGGAAGCACAGCAACAGTAGCTGTTGAAGTATGAATTCTTCCACTACTTTCTGTATCTGGAACTCTTTGTACACGATGTACACCGCTTTCAAATTTTAATCTACTATAAATTCCCTTTCCTGAAATCATAAAGGAAATCTCTTTATAACCACCAAGTCCAGTTTCATTTTCATTTAATATTTCTAATTTCCAATGTTTTCTTTCTGCATACATGGAATACATACGAAATAAAGTTCCTGCAAATAAAGCTGCTTCTTCTCCTCCTGCACCAGCACGTATTTCACAAATAATGTTTTTATCGTCATCTTTATCCTTTGGAATTAGCAATATTTTCAATTCTTCTTCAATCTTAGGTAGTTTTTCTTTTGCTTCATAATATTCTGCTTCTGCTAATTCTTTTAGATCTTTATCTTCCATCATTTCTTTTGCTTCATTCATTGTTTGTTCCGTTTTTTTATATTCTCTATATTTTTCAACAACCTCTGATATTTCTGCATGTTCCTTCATATATTTTTGCCATTCGCTCGTTCTTGCAATTACTTCTGGGTCACTAATTAGCTTTGTAAGTTCCTCATAACGTTTTTCTACATCTTCTAATTTTTGAAACATATTATATAATCTCCTCTCATTTTTCCTATGCTATTATACATGATTTTACGCCTTTTTTCAATACCTGGTTCGTGCTTACTTTTTTATTTAACTATATCTCTAAAAGTTGGATGGATCTCTATAAAAAAATTTAAAATGCGAAAGGAGAAAATTTAGAATTTCTTGCATCATTCTATGGAAAGAGTTCACGCTTGACGTGGAAAGGTGCCATAAAATGATGTTAGAAATTCTTGAGTTTCGTATTGAGCCTAAAAAATTTTTTTATAGAGATCCATCCGACTTTTAATTGATCTGTTTATCATAAACAAACACTATTAAATTTCAGTATATTTTTCCCTATTTTGTATATCCTAAAAAGAAAAAATAATTAGGAGGTTTCTTATGTCTTCTTTTTGGATTTCTACAAAACCAAATTTTGATACCAATTTTCCAAAATGTACTTCCTCTATACATTGTGATGTATGTATTATCGGTGGTGGTATTACAGGAATTGTATGTGCTTATTATCTTTCCAAAGCAGGAAAACATGTTATTTTACTAGAACAAGATGAACTCGCCTATAAAACAACGGGAAATACAACTGCAAAAATCACATCCCAACATGATTTATTTTATGATTATTTAATTCAAACCTTTGGAGAGTCTTATGCTAAACAGTACTTAAATGCAAATGAACAAGCCATCCTTGATATTGAAAACATTATTCAATCTGAACAAATTGATTGTGATTTTGAACAAAAATCTGCCTATGTATTTACCCAAGATCCCAAGAATATCAACTCTATTCTTAAAGAAGTAGCAGCAATGAAAAAATTAAACTTTGATGCTTCCTATATAAAAGAACATATACCTTTAACACTTGATCCAATTCTAGGAGCTATTTGTTTTCCTAATCAGGCACAATTTCATCCAAGAAAATATTTAGAGGGTTTAAGTAAGGCTATCTTAAAAAATGGCGGGGAAATCTTTGAATATTCAAAAGTTACTAAATTCTCATACAATCAAGATATTAGTACAATCTCTCTTGAAAATGGTATAAATATCACTGCTCCTGTAACTATTTTAGCTACTAGGTACCCATTCTTAAATTTGCCTGGTTTTTACTTTATGAAAATGTATCAAAGTACTTCCTATGTGATTGGTTTAGAAAGCTCTAAAATTATTTGTGACGGTATGTTTATTAGTTGTGATCGCCCAAATTTATCCTTTCGCTCTTCTCTGGTGGATGGCAAAAAAATTATTATTTTAGCCGGATGTGAACACAAAACTGGAACAGAACCTGAAGTTTCTAATCCTTACTCTTATTTAGAGTCCATCGCTAAGAAAATGGATCCTCATTGCAAAATTTTATACCATTGGAGTACAGAAGATTGTATTTCTGTGGATAAGATTCCTTATATTGGTAATTTTTCCACTTTTTATCCTAATTTATATCTTGCTACTGGCTTTAAAAAATGGGGAATGACTTTTTCTCATATTGCAGCTCAAATCCTTACGGATACAATACTTGGGAAAGAAAATTCCTATGCTAATCTTTTTTCTTCTACTCGTTATTCTCCAATTCAAAATAAAGAAGAAGTTAAAAATATAGTAAAAGAATCGGTTCAATCTCTTTTCCTTAATAAGCTTTCTATTTCGGAGCTTGATCTTTCTTCCTTGAAAAATGGGGATGGCGATGTTTTTGAAATTAAAAATCAAAAACTTGGGGTATATCGTGATGAGAATGGAAAGTTATACGGAGTAAAACCAATTTGTTCTCATTTAGGCTGTTTATTACATTTCAATTCTACTTTAAAAACTTGGGATTGTCCTTGTCATGGTTCTAGATATAATTATTTAGGAAAATGCATATATGGTCCGTCTAATCAAGATATTCCTCAAATAACTTTTTCAGAAAGACAATGAGAAAAGTGGCTTCGCCAAATGTACAGATTGACTTTTCTTCCATTTCATGGTAACATAATATTGTAACCATAGAGTATAAATATTGCCCTTTTATTGGGCAACACAACAAGAAAGTGAGGGGTTTTTTATGATGAAACGGAGATGTTGGTTCACTATCGTACTGATGGTCCTTTTTATGCTTTGCTTGCCAATTACGGCAGTAGCACAGGACCGGTCACCTATTTCGCAGGTTTCTGTCACAGTTACTCAAGAGGTAACAACAGGTACTGCAAATAAGCCAGATGTTTATGCAAACTCTGAGCAATATTATATCTTTGACAAACCCAAGTTTGAAAAAGATACCTACCTAGTTGGTGAAGAAGCCTATGCGGAAGTAACCATAATGGCAGGAGCCAATTACCAGTTTTCAGGGACTTCAATTTCTGTTACTGGGGGTTCTTATGACAGAACAATCTATTCCGATCCGGATAAAATTGTTTTTGTTTTAAAAACACTTCCTTTAAAACAAAAATTTGACGGTCCAACCGATGCCAGATGGAGTGTGGAACACTACGGCAGAGCGATGTGGGATGAAGATCCTAACGCTTCAAAGTACGAAGTCACTTATAAGGGTAAAACCTATGAGACGACTCGGAACTACTACAATCTTAAGTCCAAATTGGATCGGGATTATGAACATTTCGAAGTACGCTCCATTCCAAAAGATGGAGAAGATAATTGGGTTGCATCTGATTTAAGACGCTCCAATGCAATTACCTGGCGAGGAAACGACTGGGATGATGACTGTTATTGGGATGATGACGACTATTACTATGACCACTGTGATTCTGATCATTGGGACCATGATGATGACTGGAATGATGCATACTATGGAAGATGGCATTATTATCTTGATGGTCACTACTATCCAACTCGTCCTGCAAAGAATTGTTGGGTCTACAATTATTCAAACGGCTATTGGTATTACACCACAGGTTGGTCGGATGATGTTGTAGAAGGTTGGCGCACCATTAATGGAGCACAGTATTACTTTGATCGGGATACCGGTTGTATGAGAACTGGTTATTTCGAGCAAAGCGGTAAGAAATATTTCTTTAATAGTGACGGAAGTATGGTTACTAATAATTGGGTTTACCTTGGTAACCACTGGTACTTCTTTGGTGGAAACGGTGCTGCTGTAACATCAAATTGGATTTGGTGGAATGGACAGTGGTATTATCTCCATAGCGACGGAAAGATGGCTGTAAACACTTGGATTGGTCCATACTATGTGGATTCCAATGGTGTTTGGATCCATTGATTCCCATCATAAATGAATAAAATGAGGGTGCTTCTAATTTCTAGAAGCACCCTCCCTCTTTTTATTCCGTTTATCCGTTATTATTGCTAGAATCAATTGGTCCAAATAATTCATCAAATTTTGCTTCAATTTCTTTTCCAATATCTTTTTCTTCCATCGTTTGTTCTTCTTCAAAATCTTGAAACATATCTTCTACATTTAAATGAGAACTATTACTTGATTTTTTCTCGACGTTGTCATATTTTTGTATCTCTTTTTTGGATTCTGTTGAAACATCTTCAAATAAATCGTCCAATGACTCTACTTTTAAATCTTGAACTGGCTTTTTATCATTTTCTTCTACATATGGATTGTATGGATTATATTTTCTCCATTTTCCACGATCGATATCACCAATATCATTATGACTAATGGCTGTTGCACTTAATTCCCTAGCCATTGGTTTACGGAAATAATAAAATTTATGTGCTTTTACTGGCTTAATTCCTTTTTCGAAAATGATACAGTAATCATTATCAAATCTTCTTAATTCGTCCGGTGTAAGCAATGCTCTTGCCATAATTTGATCTGAAGTACTCTTTCCTGTTTTCCAGTTTCCTCTATCTCTATTAATGGATTCACTGTCTCTTGTAATTGTTTTCTCTCCTAGTGCCTTTGAGAAATATTCCACTGTTTTTTGTGAGTTACTTCCTAGGAATACATGCGTATCACAGTTTCCAATAATTGTTTCATGCGATTTTTCATAAACAGCTTCTAGCTGATCTAAGTTTTGTAAAATAACACTAAAAGAAATTCCTCTACTTCTACTTGTTGAAATCTTTTTATCAAAGTCTGGTACTTTACCAATGTTTGCAAACTCGTCTAAGATAAAGAATGTTTTTATTGGTAAAGCTCCACCATTATTATCTGCAAAATCGTATAATTGTTGAATCATTTGAGCAAAGAAAATAGTTAATAAGAAATCATATGCAGCATGTGTGTCTGATGAAATAACATATACAGCTGTCTTTTTTGTTCCAATTTCTTCAAATTTTATGGTATCTGTTGAAGTTAGCTCTGCAATTTCTTTTGAATCGAATTTACCTAATTTTGATTGCAATGTACTTAGAATAGATCCATACGTCTTTTCTGGTGCAATCTCGATTGATTTATAATACATTCTAGCTGGATGATCATATGGTAGTTGGTTTATAAGTTCTGTTAATAAGTTACTTCCTCCATTACTATTTGCAGCTCTAACTAATTCCGCACAACTTGCTAAGTTTTGTTCCTCTTCTGGTCTTGTAGCAATTAAATAATAAATTAATGATTTTAGTAACATTTCTGCCATATCGTCCCAATAAGGATCCGATTTTCCTTCTACTGATTGTCCTTTTATAACTGTATTTGCAATAACATCTACATCTATCTCGCTTGAAATATGCATTAATGGGTTGTATCCATCACTATACTGAGGATGTACTAGATTTAACACTTTAATTTCATATCCCTTGGATTTTAAATATCCAGCTGTTTTGTCATACAGTTCTCCTTTAGGATCTGTAAATACATAAGATCCTAAACATTGATATGCATTTGGAATGGAGTAAGCAGAAGATTTACCAGATCCAGATCCGTCCAACAATTAAAACATTAATGTTTCCCATTTTATTTAATGGTAAATAGTTGTTTTCTGCTAAAATTAAACCAGACTTCTTACTTAAAACACGATATTGTTCTCCATTTTCTGACCAATCACTAGATCCATGTTCGATATTGGAATATTCATGTTTTGGAGCTGTTCTAATAATACTAATACATACCAATACTAGATAGCCTAATGTAAAGTATAATAACCATTTTCCAAATGTTCCTATATATTCTGCGGAAAAAGCTTTTCCAAACGTTGAAAAGAAGTTTGTTATATTGGTTCCGAAGCTAGGTAAAAATGTTTCGATTCCAAATCCTTGAGCGGTTGCTTCTACAATAGAACAACTTAAAGGCGCAACAAATACTATGACTAATATCAGCCATAGTATTCCAAAAATCAAAAAATATTTTCTACTACTTTTTAAAGCTCTTGCTAATTTATCATTCATAAGTTTTCATCACCTTTTTCTTCTGTATGGATGTATTATCTACCTTCATCTTTATCTGCTAATACGTTTCTTGCTTCTGCTTTTTTATGTGTATCATCTAAAATTAATTTTTTATCTTTAATTACTAATTTGTATCCTGTTTGTTGTTCTATTAAGTCAATATCAGATTGTTTGATTGGCACTTTTAATTCTCCTAAATCGGCTTCTCTTTGTTTTGTAATTAAAGACACAATATTAGCAGGTAGTTCTTGTACTTCTTTCTTCTTTCCAACTTCTACAATGCGGAATCCTCTTCCTCTATCATCAATAATATTATGATTTCTCGCAACAATTCCTATTTCTTGTGCTCCGAACTCTATAAATCGATCTGTGGTAAATTCTCCACCTTTGAATTCAATTTCTTTGTTAATATCCATACTTACAAATACTGGACGTTTATTTGGTTCTACATTTTCTACATTTGTAGTACTCATGAGTTCTCCCCTCTCTATTTATTATTTGTATCTTTTTTGTCTCTTATTTCAAAAGCGAAATAAGATTTATGAGCTTTCAATTTACATTTTCCTTTAATTTCATTTGTCTCTTCATCAAAATATAATACTGGCTTTACCTCTTCTGCTGTTTCTGGGTCAATAATAGATATTGGCCTTTTTAAGTTTGGTGTATACTTAAACTCTTTATATTCTGTGTCTTCTTCTGAATATAATGTATTAAATTTAAATGGTACTGGTTTTTTGGCTACTGTTACTTTATCATCTTGTAACACTGCCATATTAATAACCACTTTATCCTTTCCAAAAGATAAAATAACTAATTCATCTTTATCTTCGGATGGATTGTCTACATAAAAAGTCTTCTTTTTTAAATCTCCTTGCAATTCTTCTGTAAAGTCTAATCGAGTGACTGTATATCTAGGAGCTTGTTTCTGAAGTTCTTTTTCTGTTTCGTTAATTTGGTACACTACTGTACTTACATTTTTTGGATCGGTTATACTAAAATGTTTTCCTTCCCAACTGTACATATAAAATACACCCCATTCTTCTATGATTTTTACCATATACATAGCTTATCTTTTGTTACAATTACTATCTATAATTATAACGGATATCTATATTATTGTCAACAGTATTTTACTTATTATGTTACCTTACAAAGAATTTCCCATTACTGTTAAATTTATAATACATTTCCAGTCTTATTATTTATGTTTTAAAAAATATTCTCTACTTTTTTCTATATTCTTTATAACATCTTATCTTCATTATTTTATGCTCTCTATTTTACTCACTGATCCTAGGATTAAATTTTGAAACTTTACTTAATGTTTCATAAATACTTCTTTCTTCTTCTGATATTTCCTTTGGAACTAAAATTTTTACTTCTGCAATTAAGTCTCCTCTGCCTCCTTTTCCATCTTTATATCCTTTTCCAGGTATTCGAACAATTTCTCCACTTGCAATTCCTTGTGGTACATAAATAGATGCAGTATCATTAATCGACTCTACAGTTGCCCTTGTTCCTAAAGCTGCTTCCCATGGTGTTAATTTTAAGTCAGTATATAAATCAACACCACTTAATCGAAATTTCTTACTATTTTCAATATTGATTTTTATAAACAGATCCCCATTTTTCCCATCGTTAATGCCAGGTTTTCCTTGTCCTAATAATCTAACTTTCTCACCGTTTCGAATTCCTGCTGGCACTTTTATCGAAAAGGTCTTCATTGTTCCTTTTGAAGTTCTTAATGAAATTTTCTTTTCACAACCATAAAAAGTTTCTTCGATCGATAAACTGATTTCGGTTTCTATATCTTCCCCTCGTACAGGCACTTTCTTTTTCTTTGCGGTTTCTTTCCCTACTTCTCCATCTTCGGAAATTCCAAAAAACATATGGAAAAAGTCACTAAATTTGGAGCCATTACTTCTATTACTTTCTTCATATGCCTTCTTTTTCTTACCTACATGACTATTCCACATACGGTCATATTTTCTCTTTGAAGAAGGTTCTGACAATACTCGATAAGCTTCATTTATATCTTTAAAGCGTTCCTCTGCCTGTGTATTTCCTACATTTATATCTGGATGATATTTTTTAGCAGCTTCACGATACGCTGTTTTTAACTCTTGCTTTGTTATTTTACTGGTTTCTAATCCCAATATTGAGTAATAATCCTTGAAAATCATTGAACATCCTCCCATTCTTATGGCGGTTTTATTATATCACAGATTTTTCTACTTTCAAATAGTCAAATACAATTTTTTGTAAAAAGAAACTGTTATGTTTTCTTTTTACAACCATAACAGTTTCTTTTATTGCAAAGGAAAAATCGTCAGATTTTCTGGAGCAACAAGGTTAAGTTACTTTAGTAAGTGCGATTGCGAAGCAATCTGTACATATGGCAAAGCCACTTTTCTTATTCTTTATTTTCTATTTGTTCTAATAAATCATTCCTTGTTAAAATACTATCTGGATGAATTAGTTTTCTTTTTTCCATATTATATTTAATTGTTTCTTCTAGCATAAAGACAAGTGCCTGATCAATATCTTCATTTGCAAGTTTTCTTTCATACTCTATATCATATTGTACAAACTTTCTATTCTCCTCTGTTTTATCTGCTGCATATAGAATTTTTGCAAGTAAATCCATATTAGGATTTCCTGTAGTATGGTATTCAATTGCTTTTTGCATTTCTTTTGTAAATCCATATTTCTTTTTACAATAGTCTGCTCCTATTTTTCCATGTAATAAATACGGGATCTTTTTTTCCATATCATCTAATATAATCCCATTCTCTTTTACATATTGCATAGATTCTTCTACACTCATCTCTTTGGCGACATCATGTGCAATTCCTACTTTTTTCGCAGTTTCAACATCTATATGATAAATTTTAGCTAATTCCTCAATTCTCTTTTTTACTCCTTGAGAATGGATAAATCTTTTTTCTGACATGCGCATTTTTACATCTTTTTCTATTTTTTCTAAACTCATTTCTTCTTTCATCTTTTTCCTCATTTCATTTTTCATTCCACCGCAAGTGCAATTAATTCATCTAATAATTTTGAATAAGAAACTCCTACTGCCTCCCATAATTTCGGATACATACTTATTTGTGTAAATCCTGGCATTGTATTAATTTCATTAATATAAATTTCATTGGTAGAATTTTCGATAAAAAAGTCTACTCTTGCAAGCCCTTTTCCATCTACCGCTTGAAATGCTTTTACTGCTAAATTACGAATTTCTTCCGCTAAATGTTCTCCAATATTTGCTGGAATCTCTGTATAGGATTTTGAATTTTTATATTTCGAATCGAAACTATAAAAGTCCTCTGCTGATTTTATTTCTCCAACACAAGAAGCCTTTGCTTCTTCATTTCCTAAGACTGCACATTCTACTTCTCTTCCTATAATTCCTTGTTCTACTAAAATTTTATTATCATATTTTCCAGCGATAGAAATTGCTTCTTCTAATTCTTTTTCGTTATTTGCTTTTCTTACTCCAACCGATGATCCAGAATTAGATGGTTTTACAAACATAGGAAAGGCAAGCTTGTGAATAATCCTTTCTAGAATTTCTTGTTTCTTACATTTTATATGATTCATTTGTCTATCAATATATTCATATTCTTCTCCATATTTATGTATATAACAATATGGAGTTTGTTTAATTTGTGCTCTTTCGAAAATAATTTTTGTATAAACTTTGTCCATTGAAACACTAGAAGCTAACACTTTACATCCTACATATGGTATTTTTAATAATTCTAACAATCCTTGTATTGTACCATCTTCTCCGTATAAACCATGTAAAACAGGAAATACTACATCCATTTTTTGAAGTTCTTGCATTATATCTTGGATTGGTTGTAATTTATCTGGCTCCTCTCCTACTTGAAATACCCTTATTTTACTAATTTCTTCTTCATAGAAATACCATTTTCCATCTTTTGAGATGTAGATTGGATAAATTTCATATTTTGTCTGGTCTAAATTCGCTAGTACAGAACTTCCAGATACAATGGAAACATCATGTTCTGTAGACATTCCTCCAAAAATAACAGCTAATTTTTTCATGCTTTCTTTCCTCCTCATTTTTATTTTTTTAGTTCTTCTAAAATTTGAGTAAAGTTTAATGCATTGGAAGCTTTTAATAAAATAATATCTCCCTTTTTCATATTTTGTTTTAAATAAAAAACCACTTCTTTGTTTGTTAGAAACTCGATTACTTGCTGCTCTTTCATTCCTTTTTCTATGGCTTCTTCTGCTATATAATGAGCAAGTGGTCCTACTGTAATTAATAAATCTACTTCATTTTTCACCACTTCTTCTCCTACTTTTTGATGCAATTGCTTTGCGAATTTTCCTAATTCTAGCATGTCTCCTAATATTGCTATTTTTCTTTTTCCTGCTAATTTATGCATATATTCTAAAGATGCTTTCATAGAATCATAACTAGCATTATATGAATCATTAATTACTGTAATTTCTTCTTCTATGGTTTGAATATCCATTCTTTTATTAGTAAGTTTAAAATCTTTTATTCCTTTTATAATTTGCTCCATTGGTATTTCTAATATTTTTCCCACAGCGATTGCACTTAAACTATTATAAATAAAATGTTTTCCACTAATTGGTACTTCTATTTCATATGTTTTATTCGCTTCTTTTATTTTAAATTTACTTTCTGTTTCTTGTATTTTAATATCTTCGGCCATTACATCGGATTTTTCTTCGATTCCATAAGTTAGTTTATGATACTTTCCATCTTCCTTTGCCCATTTTTGTAATAAATCATTGTCCTGATTAATGATAATTGTTCCTTTATCTTGTAAACCATTTAAAATTTCTAACTTCGCTTTTAATATATTTTCCCTAGACCCTAAATTCCCAATATGGGAAGTTCCAATATTCGTAATAACTGCAATGGTTGGTTTTGCAATATTGGTTAAATAATCAATCTCTCCAAAATGATTCATTCCCATTTCTACAACCAATACTTCCTCATCTTTTAATCCTAAAATCGTAAGTGGAAGACCGATTGCGTTATTATAATTTCCTTGTGTTTTATGTACTTTATATTTTTGAGCAATTACACTACCAATCATATCTTTTGTACTTGTTTTTCCTACACTTCCGGTTATCGCAACGACTGGAATAGAATATAAAGATCTTTTGTACTCTGCTATTTTTCCTAATGCCTGCATCGTATCTTCTACAAATAAAATTGTTTTATCCTTTTCTTGATCTTCTTTCTCTATTTTTTCTTTCATTTCTTGATTTAGAATACAAAGTTTTGCTCCTTTTTCAAAAGCTTCTTTATACAAAGAATTGCCGTCAAAATTTTCTCCTTTTATGCCAATGTAAACATCTCCATCTTTTAAACTTCTTGTATCGATAGAAAATTCATTACAGATTAAGTTTTGCTCTTCTCCTATCATTGTTCCTTTTGTCACTTGTATGATCTTATCTAGATATAAATCTTTCATTTTTTCTCACCTTTTTAACTACTTTTTCTATATTGTATTTTACTTTTTGATTTTTATTCCGTCAAGTAAACTTAGCATAAACAGAAAAATACCTTATTTTTATTTTGTCTACTATTCGTAAATAGTACCTTTTAAAAAATAAGGTATTTCTTGATTTTATTTTTTCTTTTTTGCTATTTTACACTACGATTTGCAATTTCAATTGCTTTGGTTACAATATTTCCACAATCTTTTGAAGAAACATTTTCCCATCCACCATCTTTTTTTACTTGTTCATATACTCCTAATTCTTTTGCAATTTCTTCTTTTAAGTTTTCAGACATTATACTTCTATTTCTAGACATATATAGTCTCCCTTCTAAGAAAATCGGTTTCTTATTTAAGATTTCTGATTTTCTTATTCTTAGTATGACCTATTTTTCATTTTTTATTTTTTCTATTTTTATCTTTTATTCCATTTTTTATTACATTGTTAGAGTTCCATTTGGAGTATCTACAATCGTTAATATATCTTCTTCTCTTCCGTTTTCTGCATTAATATAAACTAAAAAGTCAGTTCCATCCACTTTTCCTTTAAATTCCCAACATAAAATTTCTGTTTTAAACTCTGTTGGAATAACTGCTAATCCTTCACTCGTAATTTCTAATTCTTTATTTAATGTTTTCTTAGCCTCTTCTTTCGAAACCTTTGGTTTCGCCAAATTTCTTTGAGAATGTGAATTTAAATATCCTGTTGTTTCAATTCCTAAAATTTCTCCATTATCTAATGCTATTTTTACTTTAATTAGATCTGGATACATTGTTACATTATCCTGTGTGTATGCATAATTTACTGTTAATATTCCTTCTTCTTTTAAATAATAAGTTGCTTTCATATTTGGATATCCTTTTGCTTGTAAAAATTCTTTTCCTATTTCGCTTGCTCTTTCCATATCTATTGTTTCTGCTGTTACTTCTCTATTATAATTACTAAATACAATATGTCCTCCTTTTTTGCTAATTGAAATGACTAAATAATTTTCTTTTTCTGCATTTTTTAATTGAACATAAAAATCATAAGTTGGCATATCTGTATTTTCACTTAATCCTTTACTTTCTATACTTTCTATTTTATCTTGTCCTACAAATTCTTCCACTACCTTTTTTGCATCTTCTTCTGCTATATCATCTCCAGTAAGTCCTGTTTTTTCTGCTTTGGTAATATGTTCTGAATAGGCACCATCATAAATTAGTCCCGCGTATTCATGAAAATTCTGCTCTAAATTACTAAAGCTATCTTTTGATATATTACTTACTTGAGTTGCAAACATATTACTTCCTTTTTCTGTTAATTCTCCCCACTTTATTCTTCCTTCATTAATATCACTAGATAATTGGTTTAATGTATTTTCTAGTTCTACACTATATTGATGTAATTCTTTTAAGTTTTTTAAATCTTCTTCTGACAAAGATTCGTTATAAATATTTTTCCTTGAAAGAGTATAACTATAATCACTTACCTGGTTTAAAAATTTTGATGTATTTTCTAATTCATTACTGCTAATTGGTAATTGTGATAAATATGTTTGTGCCAAATTTGCTTCTCGCCAAACTCTTGTTAAAGTTTCTGCTCCATGTTCCGGTGTTGTGGATATTAACGATTTTCCTAAATAATTTTCCACATTTCTTACATAATCCACTAATTCATAAAATGCCATATTATAAGAATTTTCTGACGCTTGTCTATATTCCATTTGTTTTTTATAAATGATCATTCCTAAAATAAGAATTACTGCAAGTAATACCACTATAATTGTTAACATATGGCGATCTTTTAATCGATTTTTCCAATCCATTAGTTTATTTTTTAAACTTGTCATAATTTTATTCTCCTTTTCTTCTTTCTTTTTACAAGTTTTATTTACAGAATCGATGTTTTCCTATCGTTTTTATCAATGGTCTTGACCAAATCCATTTATTGGTTGCCGTATCTGGATTAAAATAATAAATTGCTCCCCCCGTTGGATCCCAACCATTCATAGCATCTCTTGCTGCTTTTACCACAGTAGAATCTTCTGCAATCGGTACATTAATTTGTCCATCCGCTACCGCTGTAAATGCTCCAGGTTCGTATATTACTCCTGCAATGGTATTCGGAAAACTTGAATGCTTTACACGATTTAAAATTACTGCTCCTACTGCTACCTGTCCCTCATAAGGTTCTCCTCTTGCTTCCCCATTAATCGCTCTTGCTAATAATTGGATATCAGAAGTTCCAGAATTTTTAGCTGCATATACTTTGCTTCCTCCTGTTTCTTCTATATCCCATATTCCGAATCCAACTAATATAAAAACAATAATAAATAATATAGCGAATCCTATTTTTAAATACTTTTTCAAATTAATCCTCCTATCTTTTTTGTTCTAAATTTTTCATATTGCCTTTTATAATTTCTTCTTGTTTTTTTATTTGTTTCACTTTTCTTTTTCATTTTTTATAGTTTGTGTATTTTTTTGAATATTATTCTATTTTTGTAATTTTTCTTCTATTTTTATTGCATAGGAAATTTCGTCAGAAATTTCTGGAGTAACAAGGTTAAGTTTCTTTGGTCTGTACGATTGTGAAGCAATCTGTACGTATGGCGAAGCCACTTTTCTTATCTTATTATTAAAATTTTCTTATTTTTTGATATTTATTTTTTTATATGGTAAAATGAGTTCGAAATTAAATTTAAAGGAGTATATTAATAGAATGAAAACAGTGCTAATTTTTTATGCATCTTATGGTGGCGGGCATTTATCAGCTGCCAAATCGATTCGAGATTGTATCTTAGAAAACTACAAAGAAATCGATGTTCACCTAGTTGATTGCATGAAATATATTAATAAAGGAATTGAAAAAATAACAACAACCGCATATAAAGAAATGGCAAAAAAGGCCCCTTGGGCTTGGGGGAAAGTTTATTATCAATCCCAAAAAGGTCCTCTTGCTCATATTAGTTCTTCTTCCAATAAAATTATGGCACATAAATTGAATAAACTAATTGAAGATGTTAAACCAGATCTAATTATTTCTACACACCCATTTGCTAACCAAATGTGTAGCTATTTAAAGAAAAAATGTAAAATTACAGCAAAAATTGCTACAATCATGACAGATTATGCTCCTCATGATCAGTGGCTTGTAGGAAGCGAATTTATTGATTATTTTTTTGTCGCACATGAAGGAATGAAAGAGCAATTAATTCAAAAAGGAATACCTCAAACCAAAATTTATGCTACTGGTATTCCACTTTCAAATCGATTTTTATTAAATTATAATAAAGAAGAAACTCTAAAGCATTTTGGATTAAAATCAGATAAAAAAACAGTCTTATTCTTTGGTGGTGGAGAATTTGGACTTGGTAAATCAAAAACATTGGAAATTTTAAAAGCTTTATTAGAAGATTTTAATAATATTCAAATTGTTGCCATTTCTGGAAAAAATCTAAAAATGAAAAAAAGTTTTGAAACTTTAGTAAAAGAAAATAAAAAAGAAGATGAAGTTACTATTTTAGAATATACCAATGAAGTTCCAGAACTTATGAGTATTTCTGATCTTGTTATCACAAAACCTGGTGGACTTACTACTACTGAAAGTTTAGCTTCCGGTCTTCCAATCGTAGTAATTAATCCAATTCCTGGTCAAGAAGAAGAAAATGCAGAATTTTTGCAAAAAAAGCAAGTTGGAATTTGGTTAAAAAAAGGAATGAACGTAAAAGAAACATTAAGTGATTTATTTAATAGTCCATCTAAAATGCAAGAAATGAAAATTCATGCGAGATTACTTGCAAAAAAGAATTCAACAAAGGATATTTGTAAAGTTTTATTTTCATAAGAAAAGTGGCTTCGCCACATGTACAGATTGCTTCGCAATCGCACAAATTAATGTAACTTAACCTTGTTACTCCAGAAATTTCTAGCGAAATTTCCTACGTAATAGAAATTAAATAAAAAAAGAGGTGTTTTATTTTATTCATAAAACACCTCTTTTCTATACTTTTTCTTTTTGATCTAATTCGATTATTTGATTAATTGCTTCTTCTATTTCATTATTTTCTATTGTATAGTCAACTACTTCTTTTACTTTTGCAAATTTTTCTTTATCGATTGCAATTCTTTTCTGAATTCCTTCTATAGAATCTCCTCTCTTTAACATTCTTTTTGTTCTTTCCTCTGGCGAAACAAAAATATAAAATGTATGAATTTTTATATCTTCTTTTCCCAATTCTTTTGCTTTTTCTTTTATGTCTTTTACAGAATCCACTATTGAAATACATGCTACATCTTCTTTTAGAGAATCGATCCCTATTCCATAAAATTCTCCATTAAATTCTGCTCTTTGTAATAACTCATTTTTATTCCACATATCTTCAAATTCTGTTTTTGTAACAAATTTATATTCTTTTAATTTTTCTTCTCCTTCTCTCTTTGCTCTTGTTGTATGATTAACTGCCTTTTTATATCCTCTCTTTTCTAATTCATTCAAAATGGTTGTCTTTCCGCTTCCACTCTCTCCAATCAAAATGATCATATAGATTCCTCTTTTCTCTTATGTTTTTTTCAATTATATCTTAATACTATTTTGTTTTCAATCTTTTCTCTTTTTTGTAATATAAACGTAAATTTTTTTCTTTATTTTACTATTCTATGATTATTTTTTTCTTTTTGTGTTATACTTTTAACAAATACAAAAGAAAGAAGGTTTAAATTATGGCAAATCCAAAAAAAGAAGATGTCGATGTAAAAGCTTCTTATGGAGAGTTTTGTACTCTTTCTAAAGAAGATTTTTTATCGGAATATCAAGTTGATCCAAATGGTCTTAATTCTGATACTGTTTTAAAAAATCAACATGAGTATGGGCCAAATGAAATTAGACAAGCAAAACCGAAAAAATGGTATCATTATTTTCTTAATAGTTTGCTTAGCCCTTTTAATATGATTTTACTTGGAATTTCTCTTGTTTTACTTTATACCGATGTTATTCTTCCAGAAACTCCTAGTCCAGCTAATATTATTGTTATTCTAGTTTTAGTACTTGTTAGTACCCTTTTGGACTTTTTTGAGGAATATCGTTCTAATAAAGCAGCAGAAAAATTAAAAGAAATGGTATCAACTACTACTACTGTTTTAAGAAATGGAAAACAAATTAAAATTCCAATGAAAGAAATAACGATCGGTGATGTTGTTGTTTTATCTGCTGGAGATATGATTCCTGCTGATCTAAGAATTATTGAATCCAAAGATTTATATGTGGGGCAATCTTCCATTACTGGTGAGTCAGATTCTGTTCGAAAACTCGTAAATTCCGAGTTACATTCTGTAGGTGAAATCGAAAGTATTACCGATTTAGATACTATTTGTTTTATGGGTACCAATGTAATTAGTGGTAGTGCAAAAGCTGTTGTTATTATGGTAGCAGATGATACATACTTTGGTAAAGTAGCTCATACTTTAATTCAAGGAAAGCCAAAAACAGACTTTCAAAAAGGAATTGAAAGTATTAGTAAGTTATTAATTCGTTTTATGCTTATTTTAATTCCTATCATTTTCATTTTAAATGCATGGAAGCATAATATTGTTACTTCGTTTACTTTCTCTGTTGCCATTGCAATTGTTATCACACCACTTTTATTACCAGTTATTCTATCTTCTAGCTTGTCAAAAGGTGCCGTTCGAATGTCTAGAAAAAAGACTATCGTCAAACGTTTGGATTCGATTCAAAGTTTTGGGTCTATGAATGTACTTTGTACCGATAAAACTGGAACTTTAACAGAAGATAAAATTGTTTTGGAAAAGTATTTAGACATCCAAGGAAATGAAGATATTCGTATTTTAAAACATGCCTTTTTAAATGCTTATTTCCAAACCGGTTTAAAAGGAAATATCGATGAAGCTGTTATTAAAAGAGGCTTGGAAAATAATCTTGGCCCTTTACAAGATACTTATAAAAAAATTGATGAAATTCCTTTTGATTTTACAAGAAGACGTTTATCCGTTGTTGTATCCGATGGTCAAAAGAAGCAATTAATCACCAAAGGAGCTGTAGAAGAAATTTTAAGTATTTGTACTATGGTGGATTACAAAGGTGAAGTTTCTCCTATTACAAATGCTATTAAAGATAATATTAAACGAATGACAAAAGAATTAAATAAAGATGGGCTTCGTGTTGTTGCTGTATGCCAAAAAAATGATATTGCTTCTATCTCATCTTTTAAAGTAGAAGACGAAAAAAATATGGTTCTTTTAGGATTTATTGGATTTTTAGATCCGCCAAAAGAAAGTGCAAAGGCATCAATTAAAAGATTAAATCAAGCAGGTATTCGTGTTATTGTATTAACAGGTGACAATGCAGAAGTAACACAAAGTATTTGCAAAAAGGTAGGAATTAATACTTCTCGTATTATCCTTGGAAGCCAAATTGATAAATTATCTGATGCAGGTCTCGTTCGATTAACACGTAAATATAATGTGTTTGCAAAACTTTCTCCAATTCAAAAAGCTAGAGTTGTAAGAATCTTAAAAGAAGATGGTAATATTGTTGGTTATATGGGAGATGGAATTAATGATACTCCTTCTCTTACCAATTCAGAAGTTGGTGTTTCTGTTGATACAGCTGTTGATATTGCAAAAGAAACAGCAGATGTTATTTTATTAGATAAAGATTTAAATGTTTTATTAGATGGCGTTTTAGAAGGAAGACGTACCTTTGCTAATTTAATGAAATATATAAAATTAGCAGTTAGTTTTAATTTTGGTGAAGTATTATCCGTTATTATTGCAAGTGTTGCTCTTCCTTTCTTACCAGAAACTCCAATTCAGTTATTAGTAGAGGGATTACTATATGATATTGGACAACTTACCCTTCCTTTTGATCATGTAGATGAAGAATATCTTCAAAAACCTAGAAAGTTTGATATGAAGGGATTAAAACATTTCATGTTATTTATGGGACCTTTCAGTTCTTGTTTCGATTTAATTGTGTTTGCTTCTTTATGGTTCTTCTTAGGAATTCGAGAAGCAGCCGTTTTCCAAACAGTTTGGTTTGTTTATAGTATTGTTTCTAATTTAATTGGAATGCATATGATAAGAACTGCAAAAATCCCATTTGTACAAAGTCATGCACATAAAATGGTTTATTTCTCCTCTATTTTACTTTGTATTATAGGTATTATTGTTCCATTTACTTTCTTTGGACGTATGATTGGTTTAGTTGCCATTCCACTTTCTTATTTAGGAATTATTTTTGGTGTTACTTTTCTTTATTGTGTTCTTTCACTTTTTGCAAAGAAAATATATATCAAAAAATATGGAGAATGGATTTAATTCATGCAAAAAATCAGCAAGTTCACACATACTTGCTGATTTCTTTTTTTACACATTTTTTCTTCTCCATAATATTCCAAGAGTAATTAAGATTCCGATTATACTAATACTAATCCAAATCATTCCTGAACCCTTACGAATAATACGATCATTCGTATAATATTCTTCTAGTTCGTTCTTTTCTATTTTTTCGTTTTCACTTATCACCTCCTTTACCTTTGTATTTAGCAGCTCATCTTCCGCATAAATATCAAATTTTTCTGTTTGGGGATTATAGCTTGTTACATATTTTTTCTCATTAGAAGATGAGATACTTGTTTGCATATTTTTTGTGTTTTCTGTGTTTGCCATATTTTCAATATTTCCTTCTTTTTCTTGCATTGCTACTTCAATTGGTTTTTCTTTTAATTCTTGTAGTAAATTTTGACTTTCTTCATAGCTTTCTTTTGTCTCTTCTATTAATGTATTACTTGTTTCTAAACTTTGTTTAATATAATCCATAATTCCTAATTGATTTTCTTGTACTTTTTCTTCTTTTAAAACTTCTCCCGTTTGATAATTAAATTGAATTTTACTTCCATCTTTATACGTCACAGTTGTTATCTTATATTCTGTATGCAAATTATTATCTAAATCTACAATATTCTCATTTTTAAAGTTTTCTGGATAATGAAGAGCTTCTTTTAAATCATACAATTTACCGTCTGTTCCTAATACTGTTTCATATTCTTTTCCATTGTAAGAATCTAGAATGACATTATTTTCTATCATATCTAACGTTCCATCTAATACATACAATTTTCCTTCTTTTACATAGATTCTGTCATTTCTAGTTACACTCTTTCCGTTTTGTGCAGTAATTACTGTAAAATTAGAATATGTATCAATCGTATTTCCTTTATAGTTTGCAGTCTCTAATATTTCTTCTTTATTTTCTATCTCTTCTAATGTAGTTTCGGAAACTTGTATTTCTTCTTTTCTTTCAGCATCCTTCGGCAAATCAATTCCTTCTTGTTCTGCTGCATAATAATTACTGTTTGTTGATAAAATTGGATATTTATTTTGAGTAAGGACAGTATAATCAAATTCTCCTCCCCATATTAATTTTTGAGAATAAGTCTTTCTGTTTTTCAAATCATTCTCATTTAAATATTGTTCTCGTTTAATAAATATTTCATTTTGTTCATTTGGATTTTTTTCATTTCGTTTTGAATATTGATAATAATACGTATCTTTAAAATATACATTTTGATCCGGTCTTCCTCCTATTCCAAGAGACATTGTACTTTCGTCTTCACATATTAATTCCGTTTCAATAAAGTTCCTATAATAGTAATTTTGTACCGTATATAAATCTGCTTGTATATCTCCAATGATCCCTCCTACGTAGCTTTTTGCTTTTACTTTAGAATCTGCAATATAATTTCCATATATTTGGCAAGTTTTCGTATTTGCTGTCATTCCTAAGTTTTCCATATATCCAACGAATCCCCCTGCAGTATGGTCTGTTGCTGTTACTTCATTGTTATGATAGTTTGAATTTATTATTCCTCTTTTTAAATTTCCACAAATTCCTCCAATATTTGAATATCCTTCTACTACGTTATTTATAGCAAAATTTCTTTCTATTTTATGTCCATTTTGCTCTCCTGCAATTCCTCCGACATTGCTTCCTAGTGATTGAATAATAGAATCTTGAACAGCGCTTCTTAATATTGTCCATGTACTACTTCCTGAAATCCCACCAATGTAATTCGCATTTACCGTAGTTCCTTGAATCAAAGAATCTTCCACTTTAAAGTTACCTTGATCATTTCCTCCAGTTTTACCTGCGATTCCTCCTGCATATCCTCCTGATGAATAAATATTGCAATGTTTTGACTCTATTTCATAATTATTAAGGTATTGTGATCCGTTTAATAGCTCTCCTGCAATCCCTCCAATATAACTATTTCCTGTTATTGTGTTGTTTTGTGAAGTGAAATAGGATCCACATCCTATTCCTGCAATTCCGCCGACATAGTTATTTCCCGTAATATTTGAGTTCTGTATCGATATATTTTGAAAAGTGTGAGTATTTTCATATTTTCTTCCATTAATTCCTCCCACATAATTTCCTGTTCCTTCTATTATCACTTCATTTGCTGTTACATTTTGCATCACATTTTGTTGTTGCATTCCAATTAATCCTGCAACATAGTCTTTTCCCTTTACAGTGATACGATTCATTTCTACTTGTTCTATCTGGCCTAGCGTTGATTTACAAATTGGTGCTACATAACTTTTATTTTCTGCTTCTAGTTCAATATTTTCTAATTTGAGATTGGATATTGTTCCAGAGTTATTATAAATAATTCCGGTTCCGTCTCCTCCAGTATTTGTAATATGAATATTTTCAAATCCAATATTTGTCATTTCTGATTTTAATTCTAGAATGATGGATGCATTTTTTTGGTTCATTTCTAAATTTATATTTTTTAATTTTGATCCATCGGATATGAATCGATTTACACTTATACCTACTTTCATATCACTTTTTCCACTAAAGTCTAAATCATTCATCAAACGATAATTCTCATAACTTTCTGGATCAATAGATTGCCAATCTTCATAAGAATAAATTTCTTTATAGAAAATTGTCTCTAGTTTACTTTCAATCTCTTTCGTTTCTATTTGTGTTGCTGTTTGATATTGAATTTCCGAAATTTTATAACTATCATAATACTTTGTTGGAATTGCCTCTAACTCGATAAAACTAATTCCATTGGAATGCGTTTGTTTCATTAGTTTTGTATTCATATTTTCAATTACTACATTTGTTATCGGATATTCTTTTGCATTTTTTAGCTCTATTCTTACTGTTAATTTATACGCGTCTGTTTTTTCATATTCTATATTTTGCACTTGAAATTCCGGATGTTCTTCTAATTTTAAATCACTCTGGTTTGGAAGAATTTTTGTGTTCTCGTTATTCTTTAATTTTGGTAAAATTGCTTCCTGTAATTGTGAATAATCAAAGTTCTGTTCAAATCTTAGTTTTTCTGTATAAGTTACTTCCTGTAATAGTTTTTCTTTTGAAAGTAGATAAATATTCCCTTCTTCTACTGGGTTACTTCCGTTGATTAACTGATTCTCATAAGCATATGCATTTTGTAATGAATTACTATCTCCTGCGACTCTTCCGATATATTCTGCTTTGCTTTTACTTGTATATACATTTCCCAATGCGAGATTATAGGTTACTTGTCCTTTTTCTGCACCTATTCCTACAATTCCTCCTAGATATTCCATAGCACTTTGAATATTAACAAAACTGTAGTTATTTTGAATCACACTAGCACCTGCAGCTATATGACCTGCAATTCCTCCTACCATTGAATTACTTGTCATAATATTTCCGGTTGCATAACAGTACGATACTTTTGTAGTTCCTTCTAGTCTTCCTGCAATTCCTCCCAGTCCATCACTAGCAATCGATTGTTCTACTTCGATATGAATATCTTTTGCATAACAATTTGAAATATCGACATTCGATCCCCACGATAGAATTCCTCCTACACTAGAATTATTTACCTTTGCATTCGATTTCACTTTAAGATTGGTAATAGAACTATTCCTTATGATTCCACTACTTGTATAAGAAACTATTCCTCCTATATACTGGTTTGATGTCAAATTTTCATTTATTTCAATCGTTACATCTTTTAAATAGACTCCATCAATCACTCCCTTATTCAAATAAGAAACTAAAGCCATTCTTTCATAAGAAATTCCTTTGATTGAAAAATTTTCTACGAATAAATCTCGAATTTCTCCCCTTACTTCTACAAACATTCCTTGGTTTAAAGTAGAATCTATTCTAATATTATAAATTTTATGTCCTGCTCCATTTAGAATTCCTGTAAATGCTTTTGAGATATTAAATCCCTTTGTCTCATTGATAAAATTCAAATCATTCATTAATTGGTAATTTTCCGTTGGTGAATGATTGATTTCTTTCCAATCTGATATCGTGTACACTTCTCTAAATAAACTAACTTCAATTCTTCTTTCTCCTTCTTCAAATTTTCTGGTATATGGAATATTATATGCTCCTTTTGTGGTAATACTTAGAACAGAATAAGAAGATACATATTTTATTGGATTTGTTAATTCAATTTCCACACTCGATTTTCCATCTTTATATTCTTGTGAAATAATATTACATGTTAAGTCTTTTACTTTAATATCGGTTATTGTCTCTCCCGATGGATTATTTACACTCACTCTTGCTGTTAATCGATTCGTTCCTTGTTCTAATACTGCAATCGATAAAATATCTGCTAAATCTCCATCCTCTACTTCTGGCAATGGTATATAATCTTGTTTTGGCATATTAGAAGGAAGTCTTAATTGTGGAAAATAATTTCGTTCTAATAATTCTTCTACTTCAAAAGCTCCTTCACCATTTAAAAGTTGACTTTGAAACACTTTATCTTGCAAAGCAAGCATTGTCGTTTTCCAGTTATAAGTATTAGAAAAAATGGTATCTGCAAAATAATAAACATTATTTGTTAATCCAGAATTAGAAGAGATCGTTGGACCTTTATCTGTATTCATTGTATTTCCTATTCCAATAGAATAAACATTTTCTACACTTCCTGCTGATTGATTTAAATAAACTAAATTAGCTGTTTCCTTTTCTCTGCTTTCTTCATTTAGCTCAATATTGATCAATCCATAAACATTCTGAATCGTTCCATAATTCCAAACACATAATCCTCCAGCTTCTTTATTCTCTGTTTCTAACATAGGAAATGTTGCTTTAATTTCTTCTCCATAGATATATCCATTTTTTAGTGTTCCATAATTATCTCGAACTGCTGCACTTAATCCTCTTGCTCCATATAAAGGTTCCTGCAAATGAATTGCAAAGTTGTTTACTAAGCCTCTATTTTGTTCTCCTAGTAAATAAACATCTATATTAGAAAGCTCTGTACTTTCTATTAATTTTAAGATAATATTTTCTATCCTTCCATAATTTTTTTCAAAAACTCCGTAAAAATTATCATATTCAACTGTATTGTTCATTTGGATATTCCAAACAATATCATGAACTTTTCCCTCTGCCCCAATTACATAAAAGATAGGAGAATTTCCACTATTCGTTCCAGAAGAACTTCTTGTAATCGAATACCCATTTCCGCCAAATTCCCCATTAAATGGTATTTGATTCGATCCAAATCTGTGTGAATCTCCTGAACAAACGATTTCAAGATTGTTTAATAAAATATAATTTCCTTTTGGCTGCATTTGTAGAAAATCTTCTTCGGTTCGAATTCCCTTAATTTCTTTTCCTGGCTTGCTTTCAAATTCTTGAGAATCTAGAATATATTCTCTTTCATTAATTTTTACGATTAATTCAAATCGATATGTTACATTTTCAGCAACTAAATGAGATTCCATTTTATTCATTACTTGGTTGTTTTCATCCATATCAGAATATGCTTTTTCTTCCACGAATTGATCATTTTCATACTTTCTAATATAATAGGTACCATTTGGTATTTCCCCTTTTTTATCTTCCAAATTGATTAATAAGTTCGCTTCTAATTCATACTGATAAGGCTCATATGTCGTTTGATTTTCTCCTAGTTCTATCTGCAACTCTTTCATTTCTACACGAGGAATTTTATTATCTCCTACTTCTGAATTTCTTCTTACTAAAAATCCTACATATCCATCGGAACTAACAAGAACCGTTTTTGAAAACGTGCTCCATTCCTCTTCCTGAATCGGTATCTCTTGTAAACTACCGTTTTTTCCTTCCTTAAATCCAAAAATTAATTCTCCACTATCTTTCTTTTTTCTTAATTTAAAAGATATTGTTACCTTTTGCCCCACATAATCTTTTAGATTATAAAAATATTGTTGATCCGCTGCATAAATATTTCCACCAGCTAATGTTAAAATTCCAGTTTCCTTTTGATATGTTCTCTCATAATATGCTTGATAGCTCACATTAAACATTGGTGTAAACCATTTAATTTCTGACTCTACATCGACTAAATTTTTACCTGTTCCTTTTCTCGTTAAATCAGTCAGTCCGATACTTCCTGTAATTCCTGTCTCTGTTACAATATTTAATTGTTTTAATAAATAGTTTGCTTCATAAGTGCTATCCGTATTTCCTTCATTGTATTGGTCTGCATAAAAACTTAAAGTATAAGTTTTTCCTGTTTCTAGTTTCTCGATTGTTTTTCTTGTATATTCTTCATTTGTATTTATTTCTTCTAATAAGATTAAATTTGTTTTTTCATCTCTTAATTCTATTCTTACTTTATTAGTTAATACTGCATGATCAATATCTTCTACTCTTACATCGAAATCAATTAAATCTCCTGTAACAAATAGATTTTTTATTTGTATCTCTGCTGGCATCTTTAACGTTACAAACTCTTTTAAAGAATACGTTACTGCTATTTCTTCAATTGTTTCTCCTTGTTTTACTTTACTAGTAATATTTAATTGATATTTCGTGTTTGAAACTAAATCTTCGAAAATTTGTATTTTCGCTTCTCCTAGTTTTAAGCTCTGTAATTCCTCTCCTGTAATCGTTATTGTTTCTATCACATTTCCTTCTTTTGTTTTCTCTGGATTATTTCCATTGGAATTTCCTTCATTCTTTCCAAGTTCTACTAATTCAATTTTGATTTCGTCTAATATTTGTATTAACCTCTTATCTGTTCTATCTTCATTAATTCCAATTTCTACGGTTCCTGAATCGGTTTTTACATCGGTTAAGTTTGTGTTTAATTCTAGATATCCCAAAGTTGATAATGGTTGGGTTGCAAATACGGTTTGTCCTATGATTTGATTTTCTTGTTTTCCTTTATTATCTTCTAAGTCATAACTTGCATATATCGTTATTGTGTAATATTGGTTTGGATCTAAATCATTTAAGTAAATACTATCATCACTTTCTTTTAATCCACTCTCTTTTACTACTTCTCCATTTGGCCTTGTGATTTGATAGCGATAATTTTCTAAAGTTACTTTATCTTTATTACTTAAATTTAGTCCGATTTCTACATCAATTACATTTTGTTTATTTAGTCTAATACTTACACTTGGTTTTTGTTTTGAGGTTCTTGTTTCCCCTGTATTGTTTTCTACTCTTAATTCATTTCCTTGGTTATCATATAGTTTTATTGTGTAATATACTTTTTGATTTGATCTCATTCCATCTAGCGTTTCATATACAATTGCTTCTCCTGCAATAAACTTTCTTAAGTTTTCTCCTGTTAGTTTGTATATTACATCTCCAATTTCTA
>ERZ826242.788-NODE-788-length-41750-cov-6.615901_pt1 | contig 41750 bp, 38 predicted proteins | sample MGYA00519871_ERZ826242 | MGnify/ENA primary metagenome ERZ826242 (study PRJEB31778, sample SAMEA3449226) | human gut metagenome | biome: human gut; feature: human-associated habitat; material: faeces | place: United Kingdom | collected 2010/2012 ... | reverse complement strand
GATATTTACAATTAACAGAAGGATACATAGTAGAACTTGGATTAGATAAAGATGACCAAATCATTGGTTATAAATATGTTCATATGGGAAAAATGATGGATAATATCAAAAAAGGAATGGATCCAATGGAAGCAATTGAAAAAGCTTCTGGAACATATGGAAGATTTGATGAAGCTGTTAAGAAAATAGATCCAAGAAAGGAATAAGATATATGAAGATATATTTTGCAGGATCTATCAGAGAACGTATCCGGTATGATTCGAGGAAATAAAAATTTTGAAATGATAACATATACGAAAGTAGATGAATTACTAGAAGAAATAAGAAAGATTTTAGAAATGTAGGAGGTAAAATCATGGCAGTAACATTTGAAAGTTATGAAAGAAGAATAGACCAAATTAAACCAGTAATGGAAAAATACGGAATAAAAGATTTCGAAGATGCATTAAAAATATGTACAGACAAAGGATTTAATCCATACGAAATCGTAAAAGGAGTACAACCAATTTGTTTTGAAAATGCTGCTTGGGCATATACATTAGGAGCAGCAATTGCAATTAAAAAAGGTTGTACTAAAGCTGCAGATGCAGCAAAAGCGATAGGAGAAGGATTACAAGCATTCTGTATTCCAGGATCTGTTGCAGATGATAGAAAAGTTGGATTAGGACATGGAAATTTAGCATCTATGTTACTTTCTGAAGAAACAAAATGTTTTGCATTTTTAGCAGGACATGAAAGCTTTGCAGCTGCAGAAGGAGCTATTGGTATAGCAAAATCTGCAAACAAAGTTAGAAAAGAACCATTAAGAGTTATTTTAAATGGGTTAGGAAAAGACGCAGCACAAGTAATTTCAAGAATTAATGGATTTACTTATGTAAAAACAGAATTTGATTTCTTTACAGGAAAAGTAAAGGTAGTAGAAGAAATACCATATTCAGATGGTGAAAGATCAAAAGTTAGATGCTATGGTGCAAATGATGTTAGAGAAGGTGTTGCGATTATGCATCTAGAAGGTGTAGATGTTTCTATTACAGGAAATTCTACAAACCCAACTAGATTCCAACATCCAGTAGCAGGTACATATAAGAAAGAATGTATCGAACAAGGAAAGAAATATTTCTCAGTAGCTTCTGGTGGAGGAACAGGAAGAACATTACATCCAGATAACATGGCAGCAGGACCAGCTTCTTATGGTATGACAGATACAATGGGAAGAATGCACTCTGATGCACAATTTGCAGGATCATCTTCTGTTCCAGCTCATGTTGAAATGATGGGATTAATTGGAATGGGTAACAACCCAATGGTTGGAGCTTCTGTAGCAGTAGCAGTAGCAGTAGAAGAAGCAATGAAATAAAAATGAATTCTTAGAAAGAAAAGTGGTATGAATTAATATTAATTGTTCATACCACTTTTTATTACGTAGGAAATTTCGAAAGAAATTTCTGGAGTAACAAGGTTAAGTTACTTTAGTTTGTGCGATTGCGAAGCAATCTGTACATGGGGCGAAGCCACTTTTCTTATTTGTTTTAAAATTTTATATTTACCTCTTTTTCTCCATCTAAAGAAAATAGACTAAATTCTTGGAAATGAAATAGGCGAGCAAGTAAATTATTTGGGAAAATAGTAATTTGAGTATTAAATTTTGTAACATTGTTATTGTAAAGTCTACGTGCAGCTTGTAACTCGCTTTCTACTTTTACAAGTGATTTCTGAAGGTGTATAAATTGCTCGGAAGCTTTTAAATTTGGATTATCTTCTACTAGAGCAATTAGATTAAAATATTGAGAATTTAATTCTTTACAAGCTTCTATATTTTTATCTTTTTGAAAAGAAGTTCTTAACTCAGTAATATGTTCTAAAACAGAACTTTCATAATGTGAATATTCTTTGGTTACTTCCACTAAATTAGGAATTAAATCAAACCTTTGTTGTAAGTAAACATCGATCACACTTCTAGCTTGATGTACATTATTTCTTAGATGAATTAAATGATTATATAATAAAATAATAAGAATTAATAAGATAATCAAAATAAAAAAAACAATAGGCATAGTTCAATATCTCCTTCGATTTCTTTAAAAAAATTCTACCATAAACGACAAAGAAAAACAATATAGGACAAAATAATTCTTGTCAAGGAATTGTTTCAATGTTACAATAAACTTGGTGAAGAAAAATGAGAGACTCGTTAATTCGATTTGGATTTATGCTTGTATTAATTATTGTATTAATTGGAAGCTTCTTTGTTGTTCCAATAGATACAATGATGATGATTTTTCAAAAATATGGATTATTGATTAATATTGTTGTTATGCTATATGTAGTATTTGCAGCAGTTAGTCCTAAAATTATAGGAAATAAAAAAAGAAAAGAAATGGCAAAACAAGAATACGTAAGTCTAGAAGAAGGTAAGCAAGAACAATTTGATGGATTGTATCAAGAGCTATATCAAAATCATATGATTCAATTAGAAAAGATAAGAAAGAAAGTAAAGATTCGTATGATAATTCAATATGGATTATTAGCTGTATTTGTTATCATAATTATGTTACGGAGGAAGCTACATTATTCCGAATTCTATTAGAGGAATGTTGCCAATTCTTTGTTTTATACTTTTTATTTCGAGTGTAGTTCTTCTTTTTGTAAATCAAAAATATAAGAGAAAATATATAAAAGTATATAAAGATGAAATTATTTCAAATTTTATAAAAGGGTTATATCCAAATTTAACTTATAAAACAACAGAAGCTTATGAAACATTGGGGATTGAGGCAAGAAAAAGCTATGAAAAGGCAAATTTTGATGGAAGAACTTTTAATCGATTCTTTACAGATGATTATATACAAGGAAATACGGAGAATGATGTTAAATTTCAAATGTGTGATATTAATGTACAACAAGTTACTAGATCGGGAAAGCATACAAATGTAGAAACGTTATTTCAAGGTATGTTTGCCTATATGGATTGTAAAAAAACACTAAATACTTATATAAGAATTACAAATAAAAATGTTGGAAACCTGGATGAAAGCATTATGAATGTTACAGGAGGAATATTTAAAGGGAATGATAGAGTAGAAACAGATCATGCAGAATTTGAAGAAATTTTTAATGTATATTCAGAGGATAAAATTTTAACATTAAGATTATTAACAACAGATACAATGGAATATTTAGCAGAATTCTATAAAAAGTTAAAATTTGAAATCGTAATAAAAGAAAATCATATCTTTTTCCGTTTTTTTACAGGACCTATGTTCGAACCTAAGATATTTGGAAAATCTATGGATAAAGAATATCTATTTACCTGTTATTCTGCTTTAAAATTCATGAATGAAATTACCAACAGATTAAATAAGCTATTAGAAGAGGTAGAATTATAAGAAAAGTGAATTTGCCATATATACAGATTACTTCGTAATCGCACAGACTAATGTAACTTAACCTTGTTACTTCAGAAATTTCTGACGAAATTTCCTATGTAATAAAAGAAGCCGAATATGAATGTTTCCATTCATATTCGGCCTTTTATTTTTAACTTTCTAAATATTTAATGGTACAAGAAATTAATTCCTCTGTTGTTTTTGCCAGATCGTCAATGGAATCTTTCATACCGCCTTCTAGCCATTTTACTAAAATAGAAATACACCCAGCACTTACAAAAGAATAAAAGTGTTCAATTTGATCTGGAGAAGCGTTTTTAAAATGTTTGGTATAAGCAGAGATGCATTGCGCTTTTCCTAGCTCTAACATTTTTGCCACAAAAGTTTTATCTCCGGTTTCACTAAACATAATAATACAAATATCAGAATGATTTGCTAAAAATTTGAAAATACTAATAAAGAAATCAAGGGATGTTAAATCAGCTTCGGAAGAAGTTAAAATAGGAGACAATTGAATTTTAAATTCTTCTAGCATTTCATTTTCTATTTTTTCTAACAAGTCGTAAATATCTTCATAATGGCTATAAAAAGTTCCTCTATTAATTCCAGCTTTTTCACAAAGTTCTTTTACAGAAATTTTTTGAATTGGTTTTTTGGTCAACAATTCTGTAAAGGTCTTTTTAATTAATAATTTTGTAATTCTTACTCTTTGATCATTTTCTTTCATTAGAATCACCTCTATTTATCAACAAACATATTGAAAATGTTCAATAATATACAATAAGCATGATGATGTAGAACATGATGCAATCCAAAAAATATTGATGATTGAATATCAACTTTAATAGTATTATAATACATATAAGAAAGAAAATCAACACGGTGTACAAAAAAGGAGGTGGCTTGTATGAAAAGATTATATATCATAACTGGTGCTGCTGGTCATTTAGGAAACACCATTATTCGAATGTTGAAACAACAAGGAGAAAAAATAAGAGGATTGATTTTGCCAAACCAAGTGGAGAAAGAAGATATTGAATATGTAAAAGGAGATTTAACTCAAAAGGAGTCATTAATTCCACTTTTTAAAGATACAGAAGGTTACGAAACAATAGTGATTCATACAGCAGGGATTATTAGTATTTCAGATCAAGTATCGGATAAGGTATATCAAGTAAATGTAGAAGGAACAAAAAATTTAATTCATTTGTGCTTAAAATTTCACGTGTCAAAATTTGTTTATGTTAGTTCTGTTCATGCAATACCCGAGAAAAAGAAAGAAGAAATAATTAAAGAGGTAGATCATTTTTCTGCAGGGGAAGTACATGGGGAATATGCAAAAACTAAAGCAATGGCAACACAAATTGTATTGGATGAAGTAAAAAATGGACTTCCTGCAGTTGTCGTGCATCCATCTGGAATTATTGGACCATATGGCGGAGAAGAAAATCACTTAATTCAATTAATTATTGATTATGCAAACAAAAAACTTCCTGCTTGTGTAAAAGGTGGATATGATTTTGTAGATGTAAGAGATGTTGCACAGGCTTGTATACAGGCAACAAAAACAGGGAAAATAGGAGAATGCTATATTTTATCGAATAGGCATTATGAAATAAAAGATATTTTAAAAATAATTCGCAAAATAAAACATTGTAGAAAAATTCCAACATTGCCAGTTTGGATGGCAAAAATGTTTTTACCTGGGATTCGAATTTATTCAAGAATCAAAAAGCAAAGACCTTTATATACTAAATATTCTTTGTATACATTAAAAAGTAATGATCGATTTTCCCATGAAAAAGCATCAAAAACACTAAATTATCATCCACGTGATATTTATGAAACCATTAAAGATACATTAATTTGGTTAAGAAAAAAGAAAATTTGTATTAATTAAAAGAAAAAATTAAGAGAAGTGGCTATACCACTTCTTTTTCTAGTGATTTTCTCTTGATAAAATTAATAGATTATGTTAACATATATAAGGAGAAAAGTTAAAAAAGGATGGTAGAAATGTCTAAGACTGCAAAAATATTAGAATATTGTTATGATTCAGAACAATATAATGCAGAAGATATTATGAAAGAAATTGATGAAACGAAGAAAAAATTTGAAAACAGAACGGCAACTGCCCATGTGACTTTAAATGAATGGGGAGCTTATGTTGTAACGTTTCGATTTGTAGAAAAAGAAAAAAAGCCATTCTTAAAGAAAAGAGAAAATAAAAAAGAAAAATTTAAATTATTACCACAAAAAACAGATATTTTAAAATTAGAAATGATAGAAGAAAATAGTTGGATGGAACCAAGCAAAAATAAAATAGAGAATAGAAATAAGAAAAAAGAGGAAATAAATAGAAGAAAAGAAGAAGCAATAAAAGCAAAGAAAATTCAGAAAGAAATGGAAAACAAGGAAAGAGCATATAAAAAAGAGAAAGAAAGAGAAAAGAAAGAGAAAATAAATCAGATGAATAAAATGCTAAATGAAAAAGTGAAAATAAAGAAAGAAAAGAAAAACTTAACAGAAAGAGAAAGATTAGAAAGTATTTATGGAAGTAGAGTATATGGTCAGTATAAACCAACGAAAACTTATAAGCCACTATAAAAAACAAATTTATATTTTTAAATAGAAAAGATAGAAAAAGAAAAAAAGATGTGATACAATAAGGCAAGAAAGGTTTTTAAGAATGTACAATTATAGAGAAATTTTAAATTTTTTAAACAAAATGAAATTGCAAAAAGATCTAGTTTTATTAGGTGATATTCAAGATCCAAGAAAAAAGCTATGGAAAAAATTAGAAAATGTAAGAAATAAACAGGGAATAGATGGAGCACTTTTATATGCAAGTACAATAAAAAAAGAATATGATACATATATGAAAAAACATCCAGATTCATTATATGCTGATTTTGCAAAACAAATGATTGAAAAAGAAGAACAGTATCAGGGAGACGATAGAGAATAAATAATTATTGGCAGTACAACAAAGATAAAATATATAAATAGATAAAAATTGTTTTATAAAAATACAGAAAATAAACAGAAGAAAATGGAGGAAGAATAGTGGAAAAAGAAATTGGAAGTTCAGGAAAAATGACATTTAGTTTTTTATGGCATTATGTTTTATATTATATTATTTTAACCTTAATATTTGGAGTTATTTTTTCGTTTATCTATACAAAAGTGAATATTATTATTTCATCAATTTTAACAGTAGTAGCATTATTTATTTCCGTTTTTTTAGCAACAAAGTTATCTACCAAAGATATATTTAGATCTAAATTATTGGACGAAGAAAACGTAAAGAAATTTCAAAGAAATATGTTAATATTTTTTATTATTTGTATTTTATTTACCACATTTTATAATGCTATTGTTTATTCTGTTTCAATTTTAAGAATTGATGGTCAAATGTTAAGTTTAGGAGAAGAAATACAAGAACAAATAAAAAGTGTAGTAGAAGAAGCAAAATCACTGCAAATGATCATTACATTAGTAGTTGCTGCAATAGAAAGCATTGGGTATATTGTAATGATTCCAATTCAGAGAAAGTGGATCCAAAAGGAAAATAAAGTAGAAGAATAAAATAAGAAACAAAGGAGAGGACAAGCTTATGAAAATATATGATAAAGATATGTATAATAAACAAGAAGAAATGAGAAATGTAATCATTGTTGTAGTAGCATTTTTAGTTGGTTTTTTTGTAGGATATATGGCAAATTCATTTACAAGTGCCAAAGAAGAAAATAAAATTGAAAATGATTTAAATAATGTAACAGCATCAATTCATCGTACATATGATAGCTTAAGTTAGTATAAAACAAGTAAAAAAGTAGATAATAATAAAAAATGCAAGGAAGATAGTTTGTGAAATTTTTAAGAGAACAAGAGTCTAACTTAAGATAAGCTTGCACAAATAAAAAAAGTATGATATGATATTGCACATAAATAAAAAAAGCCTTTGAAAAAGCAAAGTACATAAATTGTCAAGATTGTATAGAGAGAAGGGTGTTTGCTGGAAGCCAGTCCAATCTGATTTATGGAAATTTCACTTTTGAGGTTTATTTTTGAAAACAAGTAGAAAATAACGGTTGCAACGTTATAGCAAATGAGTGATTAATTATTAAAATTAATAAATTAGGTGGTACCACGGATCGTTTAAGCCATTCGTCCTAGCAATAGGATGGATGGCTTTTTTGATTGTCATTTATAGAAGAAAAAAGAGAAAGTACCATCATAGAAAAAAATAAAAAAAGGAGGAAAATCATGAAAGAACAAATCAAACAGATTGAAGAGAATGCACTACAGGAAATAAAAAGTGCAAAAGACTTAAAGGAATTAAATGATCAAAGAGTAAAATATTTAGGGAAAAAAGGTGAACTTACTGTTGTTTTAAGAGGAATGGGAAGTCTTTCACCAGAAGAAAGACCAGTCATTGGAAGTTTAGTAAATCAAGTAAGAGATGAACTTGAAAAAGAAATTCAAGGAAAAGAAGCAGAACTAAAAAGAGAAGAATTAAATCATAGATTACAAACAGAAACAATTGACGTAACAGAACCAAGTAAAAAAATAGAAATTGGATCTGTACATCCTGTTACAAGTATTAATAAAGAGATTGAGGATATTTTCATTGGATTAGGGTATGAAATTGCAGATGGACCAGAAGTAGAGCTTGCAATCTATAATTTTGACAAATTAAATACACCAGAAGATCACCCAGCAAGAGATAGTCAAGATACGTTCTATATTACAGATGATATTGTACTTCGTTCACAAACTTCACCAGTGCAAGCAAGAGTAATGGAAAGTAAAAAGCCACCAATTCGTATTATCTGCCCGGGAGCTGTATATCGTTCTGATAGTGTAGATAGTACTCATTCACCAGTATTCCATCAAATAGAAGGATTAGTAATTGATAAAAATATTACAATGGCAGATTTAAAAGGAACTTTAGAAGTATTTGCTAAAAAATGTTTAGGAGAAAATACAAAAATAAGATTTAGACCACACCATTTCCCATTTACAGAACCAAGTGCAGAAGTAGATGTTTCTTGTTTCGTTTGTGGAGGAAAAGGGTGCAAAACTTGTAAAGGAGAAGGATGGATCGAACTATTAGGTTGTGGAATGGTACATCCTAATGTACTAAGAAATTGTGGAATTGATCCAGAAGAATATTCGGGATTTGCATTTGGATGTGGTGCAGAAAGAATTGCTATGGCAAAATACGGAATTGATGATATGCGTTTATTATTTGAAAATGATGTTCGATTCTTAAAACAATTTTAAGGCATGTAAAAAGTTTTATTCTTAAAAGAAATAAAGGAGAGAAAGATGAAAGAACCAATCATAAAGCGATATGTAGATATACGTGATTTTTATGGACCTTTTGATGAAAAGGCAAGAATACAAGAGTTAAAAAGACTAAAAGAAGAATATCAAAAGAAGGGAATTTGTATCGATGTACAAAAAGTAATTGACGAAAGATTACATGTAACGGTTGGTTATGAAATTGAAGTAAGAAAAGCAAGAAGAAGAAATCCAAATCAAAGTTGGAGCTTAGGAGCGCAAAGAAAGAGAAACCGTGATCAAGAAATGGCTCAAAAACAAGTAGATAAAACGATTGGCCTAGAGGAAAGAGAATAAAACCAAAAATAACTTAGGATAAAGGAAAAATACTTAAATAAAAGAAAAATGGAAAGGAAGGAAAGTATGAAAGCAAGTATAGAATGGTTAGAAGAATATTCAAATATTAATAAATCTGCATTAGAGTTAGGAGATATTCTTACGCTAACAGGATCAAAGGTAGAGACTGTAGAAGAAAAAGGAAATGATATTAAAAATGTAGTAGTAGGAAAAATTTTAGAGATAGAAAAACACCCAGATGCAGAGAAGTTAGTAGTAACAAAAGTAGATGTAAAGGATGAAATTTTACAAATTGTAACAGGAGCAAACAATATTAAAGTAAATGATATTGTACCAATTGCAAAAGATGGATCAGAACTACCAGGAGGCGTAAAAATAAAAACAGGAAAACTTAGAGGAATTGATTCCTGTGGTATGATGTGTTCTGTAGGAGAATTAGGTTTGAATATTGAAAATTATCCAGGACAAATTGAACATGGAATTATGATTTTACCAAAAGAGTATGAATCAAAATTAGGAATGGATATTGTTGAAGTATTAAATTTAAGAGAAGATATTATTGAATTTGAAATTACACCAAATCGTCCTGATTGTTTATCTATTGAGGGATTGGGAAGAGAAACAGCAGTATCTTTAAAAGAAGAATTTAAAGATCCCCGTAAAGATTTAAAAGAAATTCCATATGTTCCAAAAGATGAAATTGAAGGATTAAGTGTTGAAATTAGTGCACCAGATCTTTGTTATCGATATGTGGCAAAAGTAGTAAAAAATGTAAAGATTGGACCTTCTCCAGAATGGATGGTAAGAAGATTAAATGCATGTGGAGTAAGAAGTATTAATAATATTGTAGATATAACAAATTATGTAATGCTAGAACTTGGTCAACCAATGCATGCATTTGATATCAATTCTATTGCTGGAAAACACATTAATGTAAGAAGAGCAACAAAAGGAGAAAAAATTGTAACATTAGATGATGTAGAAAGAAATTTAGAGGATACTATGCTTGTGATTAGTGATAAAGAAAAAGCAGTTGCAATTGCAGGTGTAATGGGAGGTCAAAATTCAGAAATAGAAAAGGATACGCAAACGGTTGTATTTGAATCTGCTGTATTCTATGGAGGAAGTGTAAGAAAAACAGCTAAAAAAGTAGGGCTAAGAACAGAAGCATCTAGTCGTTATGAAAAAGGATTATCTCCTGAAAATGCGTTAAGATCTGCTAATCGAGCAGCACAATTAGTAGAAATGTTAGGAATTGGAGAAGCGGTAGAAGGTGTAATCGATGTTTATCCAACCAAGCAAAAAGAAAATAAAATTTTATTAAATGTGGATAGAATTAATCAATTATTAGGAACAAATTTAAAAAGAGAAGAAATGGTAGATATTCTTCAAAGATTAGATATTAAAATCGAAGGAGACACTTTAACTCCACCATTCTATCGCCAAGATTTAGAAGGAATTGCAGATATTGCAGAAGAAGTAGTTCGATTTTATGGATATGATAAATTAGATAGTACTTTAATTCATGCAGAAACGGTTGCTGGAGGAAAGAATAAAGGTCAAAAATTAGAAGATAATGTTCGTAAATTATTAGTAAATAGAGGAATGTCTGAAATATATACTTATGCATTCATCAACCAAAAAGATTTAGAAAAAATTAATGTGGGAGAAGAAAACCCATTAAGAAAAGAAATTATTGAAGTAAAAAATCCATTAAGTGAGGACTATACATTATTAAGACCAACTACGATTCCTAGTATGATGCAAATGTTAGCAAATAATTCTAATAAAAAGAATCCAGAAGTAAAATTATTTGATATTTCGAGAAGATATCGCAATGATAATCATCAAATCGAAGAAGGAAAATTACCATCAGAAGAAATTATTTTAACATTAGGAATGTATGGAGAAAAAGTAGATTTTTATGAATTAAAAGGATATGTAGAAAATATTTTAGAAGTATCAGATGTATTAAGATATGAAGTAGTAAGAGAAACGGAAAATGAAATTTATCATCCGGGAAGAACAGCAAATATAAAAATAGGAAATGATACAATCGCTGTTTTAGGAGAAATTCATCCTATTCTTGCAAGTAACTATGGCATATCTCAAAGAGTATATGTAGCAGAAATTTGTCTTGCAAAATTAGAGAAATACGGAAAATCGAATAAAAAATATGTAGAAATACCAAAATATCCAGCAATGGAAAGGGATATTGCAATTTTAGTAGATGAAAAAGTAGAAGTAGGACAAATTGAAAAGATTATTAAGAAAAAAGCAAAGAAAAACTTAGAAGAATTAAAATTATTTGATATTTATCGTGATGAAAAAATCGGAAATGATAAAAAGAGTATTGCTTATAGCTTAAAATTTAGAGCGAAAGACAGAACAATGAGTGACGATGAAATTAATCCAATTATGGAAGAAATAATAGCTGGGTTAGAAAAAGAGTTAGGAGCAGAACTTAGAAAATAAGATACACTAGAATAAAAATGAATACCTTTGTCAAAGTACTGAAAATAAGAAGCTTTTCAGTGCTTTTTTATTACGTAGGAAATTTCGTCAGAAATTTCTGGAGTAACAAGGTTAAGTTACATTAGTCTGTGCGATTGCGAAGCTACTTTTCTTATTATATGGGAAATTTCCTACTATGTAGAATGAATGTGGAATGGAAAAAGGAGGATAAGGCATTGTGAAACTAAGGATTGTATGATATAACTAGGGAAAATAAGAGAAAACAGATACAAAACGAAGGTAGCAAGAAAATAAGGAAAAAGTTTGGAGGAAGATTTATGTTAAAAGTATTAAAAGGTTTTGAAGTAGATTTCCTAAGAAAAAATGAAGCAAGTGCTTTAATTCAAACAACAGTGGAAGAAAAAATAGATATAAAAGAAGTTTCAGAAATAGCACAAAAAATAATACAAGAATTTACTAAAAATTATTTATTATTAAAAGAAGAAGATAAATGGATCACTTATGAAGAATTTTCTACCTGTTATGAAACATTATTCTTATTACTAAATACCTTCCAAGTAAAAGTAGAAATTATCGAGAATAACAAATATTATAATATTTATCCTTTAGAAATTTACGATTCAAAAACAATGGAAGAACTTTTACAAGAAGAGAATGAAGAAGAGAATAAAGAAACAAATAAAGAACATTCTATCTATTCTTATGTGTATAAGATAAAGAATCAATATTTTGTACAATATCATAATTATGAATATGACTATAAGGACAAATTAGAAGTAAAGCAAAGATATGAAATTGAAAAAAAGGATTTAAGGAAAAGTGCAAATGTAGAATATATTTTTGAAATCAGTGAGGATTTAACATCCTATGTAGAAAATATATTAGAATGTGAAAACTATTCTAAAATTGGAATCTCGGTGGATATTGAAACTGAAATAACCAAGGAAATGAAGCAAGGATTGATTGCTTATTTAACAAGCATAGGAAAAGAAGTATATGAATATTTAAACCAAATTGAATACCAAAAAAGAAGTAGAGAATATAAAAGAATTGCCATAGAAGAAATAGGAATTCCGAATTTCCAAAACTTTAAGAAAATAAAGATTTATAAAAATCCAAGTGAAGGAAATGAACTAGAAGAAATAAGTCAAGAAGAGATTATTAATGAAATTGTAACTCAAATTGATTTGTGCAAAAATGAAGAAAGAAAAACAAGTTACAGAGATATTTTTGTAACAGCACCAACCGGTGCTGGAAAATCTGTCATGTTTCAAATTCCAGCAGTATATGCAGCCAATAAATATCATTCCATTTCGATTGTAATTTCACCATTAGTAGAATTAATGAATGACCAGGTAGAGAATCTAGAAAAAAGAGGATATCATAAATCCGCTAGAATTAATTCCGATATTAATGCATCTGAAAAAGAAGAGATATTAAGAAAAATTGAGGAAGGAAGCATCGATATTTTATATTTAAGCCCAGAAGCGTTATTATCTTATTCGATTGAAAGTATTATTGGAACTAGAGATATATCTACTATTATTGTAGATGAAGCGCATATTGTTACAACATGGGGACAAGGATTTCGACCAGATTATTGGTATTTAGGTTCTTATATCGAAAGATTAAGAAGAGCAAGATACAACGGTGGAAAATTAGATGAAAATTCAAGAAAATATGATTTTCCGATCTGTACTTTTACTGCAACATCTGTATTTGGTGGAAAAGATGATGGCGTTATGGAAATTGCAAAAAGTTTATATTTAAAAGATCCAATTCGCTATATTGGAGAAGTAAAAAGAAAAGATATTCAGTTTGACATTCATGTAAATGAAGAAAAATTAAATCAAACAGAAACAAAAATAAAAAAAGCAGAAAATTTAAAAGAAAGAATACAAACTTGGGTAAATGCAGATGAAAAATCTTTGGTTTATTTCCCATATAATTCCACTGCAATTGAGGCATATGAAAATCGAAATGAATTTGAAATGCTAAAAGACGTATCGAAAGAAATTGGAATTTACACAGGGCAAGTAAGAAAATGTATTAAGAAAGAATCCGCAGAAAAATACAAAAAAGGGGATTTAAAAGTAATGTTTGCTACCAAAGCATTTGGTATGGGAATCGACATTAAAGATATTAAACATGTATACCATTATGCAATTTCTGGTAATCTAAATGACTATATGCAAGAAATAGGAAGAGCAGCAAGATCAAAAGATTTAACTGGAATTGCTCATTTAGATTATTATGATTTAGATATGAATTATTCTAATTCTTTATTTGGAATGTCAGCAATTAAACAATACCATATTACCGCAATGATTCGTATTTTAGATCATATTTATCAGAAGAGTAAGAGAAGAAGTAATTTAGTTACTCCACAAGCTTTTGAAAGTGTATTTCCAAAAAGTACGGATTTAGAAACATCGGTAAAAACAGCGCTTCTAAATATAGAAAAAGATATGATGGCAAAATATAAAATTCCAGTTATTATCACTAGACCAAGAAGTATGTTCACAAGTACATATGCTGTTGTAGATAAAGAAATAGAAGATGAATTCTTAAATGGAAAATATGGAAAGTATTTCAAGAAAATCAAAGAAGGAAGAAAAGATGAAATCGAGATTGACCGAAAAGATCAAATTACGATAAATAGTGATACTGGAGATATTTATGTAGTAGATTTAAAGAGAATTTGGGAAGAAAACTTTTCTAGAATATCTTTTCCTAATTTTAAGTATTATTACTATGAAAATAGAGAAAAAATATTTGAAAAGTATGCCAATAATATTCATCCAAGAAATAAGATAAAAATAGAAATGGTAAAAGAAAATGAAACATTTAAAGGAATTAAACAAAAACTATTGGATGAAATTGATAAAGTAAGTGGAGTACTTGCAAAATTACAAAGCAAACAGGGAGAATTTACATTACAACAATTTGAAAAAGAGCTAGTAGAAATTTATAAAGATAATATTACTGCTAGAAATATTGCAAATGGATATTTTACTTGTATCGAGGATAGAGGAAATTCTTTCCAAAACAAAGAGTTTTATGTTAAAAAGACTGTAGGAGAAGTAACAAAGTATAGAATTACAAATTCTACTTATCGAAGTGTAGCAGAATCCCTTGTTTATAAGAATACTTTTATAAAAGAATTAGACAGAATCGATAGTAATAAAACAGAGAAATATAAAACAAGTGGAGATGCGAAAATAAAACCAATTATTAAGATATTAAATTTATTATCTCTATTTAATTTGGTTCAATATGATATGTATGGAGGGGAAAATCCAGAAATCTTTATTCGTATTAATGATCCAAGTAGAATTGAAGCAATTGCAAAAGAAAAGATTCGATATGAAAACAAAATTGTAAAAAAAGCAACAGAGAAACATAAAAGAGATCGAGCAATTATCGAAAAGTTTATTAAAGAATTAAAAACAGATGAAGAACGTTGGGATTATATCGAAAGGTATTTCTTAGGAGACGATGTATTAAAAGAAGAGGAAAATGAAGAAGCTTAAAACCGAGAAAGTAGGAGCATAAAAATAAGAGGTAAGTTTTATCATATTTGATAATAAATGTGAAAACTTATCTCTTTATTTTTGACAGTATAAATCATATTAAACCAATTATCTTATAATCTCACTTTCAAAAAATCTTTCTTGAAATTCGGTTAATACTCTAATCTCATCATCTGTAAAGGTTCTATTTTCAGGAACAACTACTAGCTTATCATCATTATCTTTTATTCGATGGATGATGGCAATGCAAGTTCCAGTGAATGATTGTAAAGGTTCAAAGACACCTAAAACATATGCATCTAATTCTTCGCTATCACCACTTAAGGTATTAGGAATATATCCATAGTTAACCGGATAAATAAATCCGTGCTTTGGATGTTTACTTCCCATAGGGCGATCCATTTTTACTGTTACTTTCTTGTTTAAAAACTCAATGCTATTTGACAAAATAAACACCTCTTTTCTTAATGATTAAATTAAAATTTATTTTTATAATAAGTTATGAAAACTATTTTAAACCATCTAAAATATTTTCATTGTGAGTAAAATTTTTTAGCCATTGATTTAAATCTTTTTGTTTTTTAAAGATTAAAACTTTATCTTGAGGAATGGTATTTAAAAGTTCTACAATAAGAGGTCTTTTTTGTTTATTATAAGTTGCAACATATTTAATAAAAGTAAAATCAAGGCGTTCTCTACAACCAGGGATTTCTGGTCTTTCTGCATGGCGCATTTTCAAGTATCTTTTGAAGATCCCTTTTAATTGATCAAAGGTAGAGTAATCTAGCCAAATGATTAGATCGGCTCTATCAAAACGTTCCTTTAATGTTTTATTATAATTTCCATCGATAATCCAATTTTCTTCAGAAGATTTTTCGGAAATGATTTTATCTCTCTCTTTTTTGTCAACTTCAACCCAATTAGACTTAAAATTAATACCATCTAAATGAATGGCAGGTAGATTTAGTTCTTTGGATAAAAGATTGGCTAAAGTACTTTTTCCACTACCGGATCCACCCACAATGGAAATTCGATGATACATAGAAAGTCACCTCGCTTTATTTTTTATTTTAAAAGTTCTTTTATTTGCTCTATTTTTTCGATATCCTCAATATATTCTTTTCTTGGCTTTATAAAATTTTTGGATCCACGTTTTTCAAAAGAATATCTAGGAATCAATTGAATATGAAAATGATTCATTGGACCATCGCACATAGTACAAAGATATACACTTTCGGAATGATACACTTCTTTTAAAATATTCATCATTTTTTTCGCAAAGGTGAAAATATCTTTGCATAAGGAATCTGGAATTTCCATCATATCTTTATAATGCTTTTTAGAAGAAATTGAAGTATGACCGGTTGCACGAGGATTTCCTACTAAGAAACATTCAAAATCATTATTTTCAAATAATAGTTTATCAGAAATATCTCCATATAGGCAATTATTATTTTCTTTATTGTAGCAAGTAGGACAGATGGATAGATCGGTTAAAATAGCAGGAGTAATGTTTCCACTATTTTCGATTAATTGAGAAATAGGTGATTTTATAGAAAGCCAGAATTCTTTTAAATTATCAAAAGAAAGAACACCTTCCACATCTTCTAAATCGATCCATTTTAAAATTTCTCGATCTTTTTCTTGGATTATCCTTTCCGTAGGGCCATCATCAACAGAAAGATACATATAGTTTTCTACTTCTTCATTCGATGGAGTTTTGTATTTTAATATAGCTATTTCTTTGGAAATTAATAAATGATTTTTTCTTAAAGTTTCTTCTTCTGTTTCTCTAACGGCACATTCGAGTAAAGTTTCTCCTTTTTCTAAATGACCTTTTGGAAAGGAGTAATCGTTTTTCTTTTTTCGATAGACTAGTCCAATCTTTTTTGTCTTTAGATTGATCAGTATTGTTCCTGATTTTTTTGTTATCATGGAGTACCTCCTTGTAATTCCTTTTATTTTGGATAGGACAGTGAAACGGTTATTTTTTTGTTATTATATGATAAAAAATGGGAGAGGGGAAGGGGAGAGAAAAAAGAATTTGAGAGATCGAAAAAGGGGGCTCATAACCCGAAGGTCGTAAGTTCGAGTCTATCCTCCGCAACCAAAGTTTAATCACTAGAACCATAACGGTTTTAGTGATTTTTTTATTTTGCTTTAAGGTTGCTATAATCACTAAAAATTGGTTTCTTATGTCAATTTGGGGAGAAATTGGGGATGAACTCCTCAAACTAGACCTTTGTAATACTGTAAATTTCAACAAAAATCAATGCTGATAATTATGAGAGTACAAAAAAGATTTAGTAATATTGAATTGTTAATGTGCGTTAGTAACTAATAAATTTTCTAGTACATTTCCTGCGTGTTTGTCGTGTGATTTTAAAGGATGTACATAGAAATTATAGGTTGTAGTAATCTGTGAATGACCTAGTCTTGCTGATACAGTTGCTACATCTACTTGTTGCGCTATAAGCAATGTTGCGTTTGTATGGCGTAACCCATGAAATGTAATAACAGGTAAGCCAATTTGCTTAATAAATTTTTCAAACCATTTACTAATTGTTGATGGTGTAATTGGTTTGCCATCTACTTGTACAAATAACCTATCTGAATCGTGCCAGAAATCGCCTACAATCGATTTTTGTTCTTCGTACCATAATTTATATTCTTTGAGTAAAGAAACGATAAAATCGGGAATAGCGACTTCGCGAATTGAACTTTCTGTTTTAGGGCTTTTTGTGAATATTCCTTTGTCAGATAAATATTGACTTGATTTATTTATGCTGATAATTCCGTTGTTTAAGTCAATGTCTGACCATTCAAGTCCTGCTAGTTCTCCAAGTCTTGCACCTATGAATATGTCGAGTAAAACTGCTACTTTGTATTTGATGTCATTGCCAGTTAGTTTTTCTAGATTGTCTATTAGAATTCTAGTTTGTACTTCGTCATAACATTCACGTTTAGGTTTAGGTGCTTTAGGTGGTTGCACACGTTCTGCAGGATTATTTACAATCATTTGCCAATAAACAGCTTTAGTTAGCATTGCATGTAAAAGCCTATGATGTTCTAAAATTGTTTTCTTTGATAAAGGCTTTCTTGTTTTCTTTCCATTGTTGTTCTTCTTTCTAACAATTTGTGTATCATCTTCAAGCAAATTATAAAACTGCATAATATCAATAGGTCTAATTTTATTTAATTTAAAATGCCCGAAGTAGGGAAGAATTCTAGATTCTAATATGCCTAAATATCTGTAATAAGTGGATGGTGCAAGTTCTTTTAGTCCATAATCACGTTTCCATATTTCAACGAATTCTTTAAATGTTGGTACATTTCCTTCAACTATAAATCCATTTTCAACTTCTGCAATATATTTTGCTAGTTCTGTTCTTGCTTCTGATTTATTTTTACAGTGTACTGTTTTCTGATGTCTTATGGATTTTCCATCTAAATCATAGCCTTTGAATACTACTAACCTATAACTGTCCTTTCCACGTTTTTCAATACTACCAGTCAATTTTTGGCCTCCTTTCTGTAAATCTAACAATTGATAGTTGCATTATCGATTGTTGTAAACATATTATAACATCATAGATTTTCAATTCAAAACCCAACAATTAAAGATTATAAAATTATTTTGGAATTGTAATATAAAAAAATAAAAGCTATCAAAGGATAACTTTTATTTATAAAAGTTAATGCGATATTAATTTTCTATTGTTCCAATTATTATTTTGGGATTATTTTTAGATCGTATTTCATATTGAATACTTAAATTATTATTCTTAAATAATAATTTTGATTCTAAAAACATAGATCTATTTTGCATTATTTTTCTAAAATTAGTTTTAAGAATAATTTTATCATTTTCTTCATATATTGAATCAGCAAATAAACTTTCAATATCACTTTTAAAATCTTCAGATTTTTCTTCTAACTTATCTAAATAAGTTGGTTCATAACTATACATAGAACCTATATATGAAGGAATATGTGGAGTTGGAACATTATGAGTTGGGAGTATAGGATATTCATACTCATCAATATTACTAATTACGGGACAATCGATTATATCCTTCCTTAAATCATAATACATATTACCTAAATATTTGATTAAACTATTATCATCAATAACAAGATTATCTATTTGAAAGAAACTATCTTTATCGATAATCAATTTTAATTCTATATCTTCATCAAAATAGTTTCCAATGTTTGAGATGAGTAAATTCGAAGTATATATTTGTGGTAGATTTTCAAAATATGAATTAATTGATAAATATTCTAATATATAAGTATCTAACTCTTTTAAAGCCCAATATCTTTCAATTTCGCTGTTATCACCATAAAGAACTTTACTTATTGGACTTAATCCTCCACCATTAAAAGTAGTTTTCCACCTTACATTTTTAAATTCAAATATAGAATCATCATAAGTCAATTCTAACTTATTTAATCCTTTTTTTATCAAATTTTCTTTTTCTTCTTCTAATTTTACAATTTCATCACTTACCAAAAAAGATAAACCTGAGCTAAAAGAAAATGATTCTCCTTTTAATTGATTAATATGACTAACTAATTGCTTTAATTTTTCTAATTTTTTATTTTTATATTGTTCTATAATTGTATTTAAAGTAGATAACTGAATTTTATTTGAGATATTTCCATTTAAATATGATTGAACAATCAATTTACTGTTTTTATTATCTCTAAACATATATTCTAAATCTTTTTTTGTTGCCAAACCAGTCGAACTGCTTTTTCTGATATATACTTCATTTTCTTTTAATTTACCAATCTGCTTTTTAACCATAAATGGTCTATTAGAATTATTTTCAGCGGGAATTTGAATTACTAGTATATCTGTTCCATCAATATTTAAAACTTTGTAATTTACAATTAGATTTTCGTATATGTAAGTATTTATTATTTGTTGAAATTCTGCTTCATCTCTTATTTTTGTTTTATCAATTTCTCTTAATCCTGTACATACATTGTTTTCTTCGGTAGCACCTATTATAATATATTTATTTCTTGTGCTATGCGAATTAGAAAAAGCCAAAATGTCCTTAACTAATTCTTCTTTATTTTCCTTATGATAATCATATTCTTTGAAATCTAAATAATCTCCTTCTCCATGACAATCTATTAACTCTCTTACCTCATCTTCCATATTCATAAAATCATCTCCTTATACAGTTTTATGTTTTATCTATATAAAATTTATTTATCCATTTTTTAAATTTTTCTTCTGTAATTTTATTTTTTATATAATTTTTCCTCATAATTAAACCTTCTTTTTTATAATCTTCATACATTTGCTTAATAATAGGATTATCTGACTTTGATGCTTCACTTGCTAAATTTTGATATCGCTTCCTATATTCTTGCAAAATAGAATCTTTTTCTAATGTCTTTTGATGTCTTAGTTCGGATCCAATTTGCTTACATGTACTATTATTTTGATATATTTCATCACAAAATAAAGTTGGATGAGCAGTTTTGGGAATAAAGTATTTACCACAATTTTGACATATTTGTATTCTAAAAGAACTTTTATATGTTAACAATTCTTTTAATATTATGATTATAATATCTTCAAATTTAGATGAAGAAAAATAAAAAGGTATTAATCCAGCCAACTTTCTATTATTAAAGGTATTTTCAGTATCAAAATTTATTTTAAGGTTTTCTATGGATAAGCATAATCCATTAATTAAACCATAATAATTTTCATTTTTGTTATTCAATGTAACAGTAGAGCCTAACGCTTCTAAAGCATAATTTTTATGATTTAAATTAGCAATTGCTAGATATTCATTTTGAAGTGATTTTAATTCGTTAAAAAAATTTTTATAAATTTTATTATAGTATTCTTCTATTTCATCTGTAGACAAAATTACAGTAAAAAGTTGTAAATCAGATGGCTCTTTATAATATTTTTTTTCATAAAAAACTGATTTTGGTAATGAATTAGAAAACAGTTCTTGTAATAAAGGGATAAATAGATATTTCATAACAAAATCCTTAAATGTATCATTATTTTTAAAATCCAAATTTATAAATTCTACAAATAATGAACCTAATGGTTTAGATATAGGTTTATCAGCTTCAAAATGAAAAAAGTTTTTTCCTTTGTTGTTTAAAATGTACGGCTTTTGTGTGTACGTTATAAAATATTCTTCTAATTTATCTGTATCAATTGCTATTTTTAAATAGTTTTCCATACAACCACTCCTACAAATCAATAAAAAATAAGTAATCTCCAATTGTTGTGTTTATAATTCAAAGCAATACAATTAAAATAATAATTAGTAATTGTACGATTACATTATACAATGTGAAACAAAAGAAGTCAAACCAATAGATGAGGAGGTGATTTTATGAACGAGTTACCAAAAGTAGAAAGAACAACACTAACAATGAAAGAAACAGCAGAGTACTTGGGAATATCATATTGGCTTGTAAATCAGCTAGTAAGAAGAAAACAAATACCATGTGCTAGAGTTGGTGGTAGAGTATTATTTAGAGTACAGGCTTTAGATGAATACTTAAAAGAAAAAGAAGAAAGTTCAATAAAAAGATAGAAAGGAGTACCATATATGCAATGGATTAAAGTGTTTACAAATATATTTGCAAATTCTAAAATGCAACTATTACTAAAAGAACGTGATGGGGACACGTTCTTTAGAATATGGATTCAATTATTAGTAATTGCTTGAGTATCTATGCAAGGTGGAAAGATTATGATGTCAGAAAATACACCAATGACCGTAGAAGATCTTGCGACAATTACACACAAATCAAACAAAAAAATTCAAAATATATTGGACAAGTTAATCCATTTTGAAATGTTAATTTGTGAGGACAATATATACAAAATCAAAAATTGGGACAAGTACCAAAGTGCTGATAAATATGAACTTGTTAAAGAACAAAATAGAGAAAAACAAAAAAGATTTAGAGAAAATCAAAAGAATGAAAATAACGTTAATGTAACGTTAGGTAACGGAACAGAAGAGAATAAAAAAGAAAATAATAAATTAGAGAATAATAAAAAAGACTTTTCAAAAAAGAAAGGCTACTTAAACTATGAGCAAAGGGAATATCCACCAGAATTTTTTGAAAGCTTTTATGATAATTTAAGAAAGTGAGGTAAATATGAAACAATATAACAACAATAAGGGGAAAAATAATAAATACATAACTAAAAGATTAGACATTAAAAGTGATATAAAAAGAAAGTATAAACTAATAATAGAGGAAGAGTACATATGTGAAAGTGATTCACCACATGATATTGAAAGAATTATAAATAGCTATGTAAATTATACTTAAGAACAAATGAGGGAGTCCTGCTTTTATAAAATTACCATTTGGGGAATTTATAAGCAAGATTCCCATTTGTATATACAAATGTATTGATCTAGTGGTAAAACCACATAAGTTTGAAAGGAGTAAAAATTGAAGAAGGATAATGTGATAACAATTAGAGTTACAAAACAAGAAAAAGAAAGTTTAATAAAAAAGAGTCAAAAAGTAGAGATGACATTATCAGAATATTTAATTGAACAGGGATTAGAAAGAGATATTATCATAATTGAAGATGTTAGGAATTTAGTTCACGAATTAAGAAAAATAGGAAACAATATTAATCAACTAACACATTTAGCAAATAGTGGAGTAATAAGGACTGTATACTTAGATGGATTTAAAGAAGATATGAAGAAAATCTGGACTGGATTGAATGATATTTATAATTTAATTTAGAAACTTACAAAATATTGTAAAAAAAGACTTTTTATGATATAAAATATAATAGAATTTTTATATATAAAAGGTGAATAAAATGACAGATAAAGAATTAAAAAAATTAAAAGATGATTTATGGCATTCTGCAGATATGTTACGTGCAGGAGCACATTTAGCAGCTAATAAATATGGACAACCAATATTAGGATTAATATTTTTAAGATATGCTGATATTTTATACAAACAGCATAAATCAGAAATAAATAAAAGATATAATGAATTAAAAGGTGGAAGAATAGAAAAATCTATAGAAGATATATCAAAAGAAGTGTGTGGTTTTTATTTACCAGAAGAGGCTTATTTTGATTTTATTAATAATGCACCAGATGATGCTGAAAAGGCAACATTAGTAAAAAAAGCTATGCAAGAAATAGAGAAGCATAATAAAGAAATGCAAGGAGTACTACCAAAGGAAGTATATGGCCAATTAGTACCTGAAGAAGAACCAGACCTTCTTTCAAAAATAATAAGAGTTTTCAAAGATATACCAGAGAATATAAGTATAGATTTATTTGGTGAAATATATGAGTATTTTTTAGGAAATTTTGCATTAGCAGAAGGAAAAGATGGAGGAACATTCTATACACCTGCAACTGTTGTTAGATATATGGTTGAAGTTTTAAAACCAGAATCTGGAGATAAGATGTTTTTAGATCCAGCATGTGGATCTGGTGGTATGTTTGTACAAGCTGCTAGATATATGCATAATCATAATGCAAACGAAAATGATATGATGAGATTTAGATGTTATGGTGTAGAAAAAGAGCCTGATACAGTTAAATTGGCAAAAATGAATTTACTATTAAATAATGTTCGAGGAGAGATAACAGAAGCAAATTCCTTTTATTCAGACCCATATAATGCAGTAGGAAAATTTGATTACGTTATGGCTAATCCACCATTTAATGTTGATGAAGTTGTATATGAAAAAGTAAAAGATGATCCTAGATTTAATATTTATGGAATACCTAAAAATAAATCTAAATCAACTAAAAAAGGATCAGATAAAAAGGAAACAGTTCCAAATGCAAATTATTTATGGATTTCATATTTTGCATCAAGTTTAAAAGAAAATACAGGAAAAGCAGCATTGGTTATGGCAAATTCTGCTTCAGATGCTGGAAATAGTGAATATGAAATAAGAAAGAAAATGATTGAAGAGGGAATCATAAAGCAAATGGTTACGCTTCCATCAAATATGTTTTCGTCTGTAACTCTACCAGCTACATTATGGTTTTTCGATAAATCAAAAGTAAATACAGATAAAAAAGATGAAATTTTATTTATTGATGCCAGAAATATATTTACACAAGTTGATAGAGCACATAGAAAATTTAGTGATGAACAAATTAAAAATTTAGGAATAATTACAAAATTATATGATGGTGATAATAAATCTTACCAAGAATTATTAGAGGAATACAGATTAAACGCTATTCAAAATATTGTAGAACTAAAAGAGAGAGTCAATAAATTACAAAAGTATAGTTTCTATTTTGATGGAGATGGTAAAGAATCATATGATGAGCCTAAATTACGTTCTTGTGCACCTGGTATTGTAGAAATAGACGAAAACAAATTTAAAGATTTATTTTTAGAATTAGTTAATGAATTTAAAAGCTTAATAAATAAGCAACATAATGAATTAGATATGGCAAAATTAGGACTTCATTTTGAACAATACTATTCTACTAATCAAGATAAAAAAATAAGAGAATACGATGACTTGGTAGATGATGGAAAGAAATATGCTGAACAAGCAGTATATTACATTGATAATATATTATGGCTTATTGAAAGATTTCCAGAAGGAAAATATCAAGATGTAATTGGATTATGTAAGGTCGCTAAATTAAATGGGGAAGATGGAATAAAAGATCAAGAGTATTCTTTAAATGTTGGTAGATACGTAGGAGTATCATTTGATAGTTTTAAAGTTACTCATGAAGAATTTATTGATAATCATCATGAACTTATGAGAAAATTTGATGAGTTAACAGTTGAAACGAATAAAATACATGAAATATTATTAGAAAAAACTAGATTTTTAATGGAAGAAGAAAATGAAATTGAAGGATGGCATATAGGTAAAGTAGAGGAATTAGGAAAGTTTGTTAGGGGAAAGAATATTACTGCAAGAGAAATGAAAGATGGAGAGGTACCAGTTATTTCGGCTGGTATAGATCCATCAGGATATCATTCTGAATATAATGTGGAAGGACCAGCAATAACAGTGAGTTCATCAGGAGCTAATGCTGGATATGTATCTTTCCATTTAGAAAATATTTGGGCAGCGGATTGTTCTTATAACAATAAATCAAATTATATATATTATTTATATGAAATATTACATTTTATTCAGCCTATTATAACTAATTTACAAAGAGGATCTGCTCAGCCACATGTATATGCTAAAGATATAAATAAAATAAAAATTATAATTCCACCAAAAGATGTTTTGGAGAATATAAACGAATTATTTAAGGTTTATCATATACAAAAAGATTTAATTAGTAAGCAAGTTATTAATACTGAAGAACAAATTGGATTAGTTATTACAAAGTTATTATCAGATAAATTAGAAGTAAAATAGGGGTATCGATATGAGAATGTTTGGTGATAAAGAAATAGATTTTATTGAAGATTTTAGAATGATACCTTCAGAACAAATAGCGGTGATAGGTAATGAAGAAGAAATTGATAAGATAATAGATATTATAAAAATATCAGATAATTGGATAGACTCATCAGGAAAAGATCAATTACCACCAGATTTTTATAATGATAAAGATAAAATTATGATGGAAGTTATGAGAGTAGATGATCATGGATATAAAAAGCATGGAAAAATAATAAATCCAACATATAGAAAAGAAAATCAAATTAGAAAAGAACTTGAAGAAAAAGGATTTGATAAATTATTTCCTAATGTAAAGTTAATAGCAAATGTTGATACTGGATTACCTACTAAGGAAGACCACAATTATGGATATTATTATAATAATTTTGAGCGTACAATAGAAAATCACTGCGAAAAAATAAAGAATTATAGAGAGAATCATGTAGGATACAAGCTGGTATTTTTTATTCATGATGAATCTACAGCATATATAGATGCTGAGTCAACAGATGGAATAGGTGCATATGGAAGACCACATGTTTTCTTTTTCGATAAAAGATTTGTAGAGTGTTTTATGAAAAAAGATATAGATTATTTAATTTGGATGACACCATATAAAAGATATCAATATAATTCAGATGAATTACCACTACCAATGGCAACAGTATATGATTTAAAACATATTGATCACGAATTGATAGAATATGATGAAAAAAGAATGGTTAGCTCTGAAAAATAATAAAGAGGGGGATTTATTATGGCAAAGTTAATAACAGAAGATGATATAGAACAAGCAATATTAGATAAGCTAAAAAAAGAAGAATACGACTATGATATTATACGTTGTGATCCTAATCCTGAAAAGAAAGAAGATTTAAATGATGGAACTGGAAGAACAAATAAAACTGATTGTATACTTCCAGATGTATTAAAACAATCTATTATTAATATTAATCCAGACATTTTAGAGCCATTGATAGATGAGAAAATAAAAGAGCTATCAAGTAACTTTGATGGTAGTGATTTAGATGATGTAAATTATAATTTATATAACAGAATTAGAAACGGAATAAAGTTAACTGTTGTAAAAGATGGAGTAGAAGATTTTGAATTTATAAAGCTGATAGATTTTGAACATCCAGAAAAAAATACTTTTACAGCTGTTTCTCAAATGTGGATACAAGGAAGATATAATTGGAGAAGACCAGATGTATTAATATTTGTGAATGGTTTGCCACTTGTTTTTATAGAGCTAAAAAATAGTATTGTAAAAGTAGAAGAAGCATATAATAAAAATCTAAAAGATTATTTAAGAGATATTCCAAATTTGTTTGCTTTTAATCAAATATGCGTATTATCTAATGGATTAGAAACAAAATTAGGAGCGTTTAATAGTACATATGAATTTTTCTTTGAATGGCTAAAAGTAGATTCTGAAAAAGAAAAAATTAACAGAAAAGCAATTGAAGAAGAAGGAGTTTCAATTAATTATTTTATAGAGGGACTTTTAAAGCCAGAAAGATTAATTGATTATATTGAAAATTTTATTTTATTTAATAATCAAAAAACGAAAATAATTGCTAAAAACCATCAATATTTAGGAGTAAATAATTTAATTGAGTCAGTATATAACAGAGAAAAATTACAAGGAAAATTAGGAGTCTTTTGGCACACACAAGGATCTGGGAAATCATATTCAATGGTTATGTTTGCAAGAAAAGTAAAAAGAAAAATAAATGGAAATTTTACTTTTTTGATTATAACAGATAGAGACGATCTAAATACACAAATACATAAGAATTTTGTAAGAACAGAAGTAATTGGACCAAAAGACGAATGTGAACCTAAGAACGGAGAACAGTTAAGAAATTATTTAACTAAGAACAAAGAATTTATATTTACTTTAATACAAAAATTTAGATATGACAAAGGAAAACAATATCCTGTATTATCAGAAAGAAATGATATTATAGTATTGGTTGATGAAGCTCATAGAACACAATATAAAGATTTAGCAGAAAATATGAGAACTGCTTTACCAAATGCAAACTATATTGCTTTTACAGGAACTCCTTTATTAGGAAGCAAAAGACTTACAAACCAATGGTTTGGAAATTATGTATCAGAATATAATTTTGCACAATCTGTTGAAGATGGCTCTACAGTTCCAATTTTTTATGATAGAAGAGTTCCAGAAGTTGGATTAACAAATGATTTTTTAGATGATGATATAGTTGAAATAATAGAAGATGAAAATTTAAACGAAGATGAGACAAGAGCATTAGAAAATTCTTCATCTAAGATTTTAGAGGTAATAAAGAGAGATGATAGATTAGATAAAATTGCTCAAGATATAGCATATCATTTCCCAAGAAGGGGATTTTTAGGAAAAGGAATGGTAGTATCTGTTGATAAGTTCACAGCTGTAAAGATGTATGATAAAGTGCAGTTTTATTGGAATGAAGAAAAAAGAAAATTAATGAATGAACGAAATACTGCAAAAAATGAAGATGAGAGAAAGAAAATAACAAGTATATTAGATTACATGAATAATGTTGAAATGGCAGTAATTATTTCTGAAGATGCTACAGAAGAGGAAAAATTCAATGCACAAGGATTAGATATTAAAAAGCATAGAGAAAAGATGAATGAAATTACAGTTGATGGCAAAGATATAGAATCAAGATTTAAAGATCCTAATGATAAATTACAATTAGTATTTGTTTGTGCAATGTGGTTAACAGGATTTGATGTTCCAAATCTTTCAACATTATATTTAGACAAACCAATGAAATCTCATACATTAATGCAAGCTATAGCAAGAACAAACAGAGTATATCCAAATAAATCTTGTGGTTTAGTTATTGACTATGTTAATGTGTTTAAATTTATGAAGAAAGCTTTATCCGATTATGCAACAGGAGATACAGATTTATACCCTGCTAAAGATGTTAAGTATTTAGTTGATTTATTGAATCAATGTGTAGATGAAGCAGATATGTTTTTATATGATTTAGGAATTGATATCAAAAAAATAATAGAGGATAGTTCAGTATTTGATAAACTTGAAGATTTAAGAAAAGCATATAATATAATTGTTGAAAAAGAAGAAGATAAAGAAAAATTCAAAGTACTAACTAATACAATGGTTAATTTGTATGAAGCTTCAAAGCCACAAATATTTGAAATGAATTGGAAAAATGAAAAGTTTTCTGCTTTAGATTATTTACATGGATTATTACATAATACGATAGATGATGAAAAAATTAGAAGAGCAAAAGTTAGACTAGAGCAAATTTTAGATAGTAGTGTTACATCTAATACAGCAAGTGAAAATAATGATGGATATGTAATTCATAGAAGCAAAGTAATTGACTTATCAAAAATTGATACAGAAAAATTAAAAGATGAAATTAAACAAGCTGAGTATAAGGCAATAGAAATAGATGATTTAAAAGAGTATCTGGAAAAAGCTCTAGAGGCAATGATAAACAAGAATTGTACTAGAATTAAATTTTCAGAAAGATTCAAGAGCATTATAGATAGATATAATGCTGGAGGCACTGAAAATGAAGAATACTATGAGCAACTTGTAAAATTTGTAGAAGAATTACAGAAAGAACAAGAGAGAGCAAGAACAGAAGATTTAACTGAAGAAGAACTAGAGATGTATGATTTACTGATAAAAGGTAAAAAGTTATCAAAAGCAGAAGAGCAAAAAGTTAAATTAGCAGCAAAGAATTTATATAAAAAGTTAACAACAGAAAGAGAAAATTTGTTGGTTGTAGATTGGTATAAAGATGAACAACCTAAATTAAAAGTAAAACACGCAATAGAAGATTCTTTGAATAACGATTTACCAGAAAGTTATGATAAAGAGATATTTAATTCAAAGATTAATCTTTTATTAAATCATTTTATAGATATGGCTGTACAAGCATATGGATGGATTGCTAATAAAGTGGCATAAATTATAGGAGGTAAAATTATGGCAGATCAATTATTTCATAAAACAGAGTATCAAGTACAACAATTAGTAGATATGACCAATAAAGGCGAATTAGGACTTCCTGATTTACAAAGGGGATTCGTGTGGAAACCAAATAAAATAAGAGATTTACTTGATTCAATGATGAAAGGATATCCAATTGGATTTGTAATGCTATGGGCTGCACAATCAAATACTGCAAAGGGTGAAAACAAGGTTATTGGTAAAGATGATAAAATTTCATATGGACAAGATTACGTTATTATAGATGGACAACAAAGAATTACTTCTTTATATGCTGTAATGACAGGAAAAGAAATAAGTGAAGGTGGAAAACCTATAAAAATATCATTCAATCCGATAACAAAAGAGTTTGCAGTTTGGAATATGTCTACTGAAAGAAATCCTGAATGGATAAGCAATATAAGTGACATATATACTAATGTTAATAGAAGTAGAGCTTTTATAAATAAATTCATAGATAATTTAAAAGAATATAGAGAAAAGAGAGAAGAGAGAAGAAAACTTAACAGAAGATGATGAACAATTAATTGATGAATCTATATCAGAAGTATTAAAATTAAGAGATTATCCTATAAATGCTTTAGTAATAAATGGTGATGTTGATGAAGAATCAGTTGCAGATATATTTACAAGAGTGAATTCTGGAGGAGTTAAATTAAATGAAAATGATTTTATTATGACTTTAATTTCAGTATCTTGTCCAGAATTAAGGGATAGAATTGAAGGTTTTTGTGAAGAATCAGCTGATGCTTCAAAAGGTGGAAAAGCATACAATAAATTAATTGCTGTTAAACCTCAACAAATTATAAGAACTACAATGGCTTTTACTTTTAAAAGAGCAAGATTAAAATATGCATATATGAAATTAAGAGGTAGTGATTTAAAAAGGGGTGCAGATGGAAGAATAGATATGGAGCTAAGAAAGCAAAGCTTTGCTGAGTTAGCAGATGGATTGAATAAAGTATTGGATTATGAAAATTGGAATGAGTTTATTCGTACAGTAATGTCAGCAGGATTTGTTAATAGCTCAATGATCAGTTCTGAAAATGCATTAGTATATTCATATATGATGTTCTTAATAGGCAAATATAAATTTAATATTAATTCTGAAAAGTTAAGAAAAATAATTGCTAAATGGTATTATATGTCATCAACTACATCACATTATACTGGTTCGTTTGAGTCTACTGTTCAAGAAGAACTTAATGATATAGATCGATTAAATTCAGAAGATGAATTTGAAAATTATATAGATTCAAGGGTAAAATTAGTATTTACAAACGATTATTTTACACATACAATTCCGGACGATTTAAATTCATCAGCTTCAACATCAGCTGTATGGAATACATATTTAGCAGCATTAAATATATTAAATGTAAAAGTGTTATTTTCTGACTTATATTATAATCAACTTTTAACAGGAGATTATAATGGAACAAGAACTGCATTAGAAAAACATCATCTTTTCCCAAAAGCTTATTTAGAGAGAATTGGAATTAAAGATGACAGAGATAGAAACCAAATTGCAAATTTTGCTTATATTGAATGGGGAGATAATATGACTGTTGGAGATGATGCTCCATCAGAGTATTTCAAAGAGATTTTTGATAGAAAAATAGATAAAAACGAGCAAGAAAATGCTATGAAATATAATGCGTTACCAGAAAAATGGTATGATATGGGTTATAAAGACTTTTTAACTGAAAGAAGAAAATTGATGTCTAACGTTATAAAAGAAGGATATGAAAAGTTAAATAAATAGTATTAATTTGCTATATATAATTTTAGTATTTGTTATATCTAGTTTTATTGTAATGATTGATTCTACATTATGGATAAATGTTTTTGAGGTTATGCTTTCAATATTTTTTACATTAATTTATAAGGAGATGAAGTCAATGAAAAAAAATTCACATGGTGTTTGCTCTTGTATATGTGTAGAAACAAATGTGATAATAAAAATAGATTATACTAAAATAAATATAGATTAAGAGCATTGGGTTCGATTCCCAACTACACCCCAAGCAGACATTATATGTCTGCTTTTAATATGCATAATTTTAAAAATATTACATATAATAAATATAAAGTTTGCTGAAAATAATACAAAATGTATCAAAAATGATTGACTTTATATAAAAAATAGTATAAAATTATATCAAATGATACAAAAAGGAGGTATTTTATATGTTCACATATATAAAAGCTAAAAATTTTAAATCATTAAAAAATATTGAATTTAATTTGAAAAGGACAAAAAATATAATAAATGATTTCATTGCTATATATGGTGAAAATGGAAGTGGTAAAACTAATTTGGTTGAGTTATTTAAGTTTTTACAACAAATGACAATAGCCAGAACATTTGATGTATCATGGAATATGCTACCAAAAGAATTTTTTGATTTAAAAGATAAAATGGTAGATAAAGTGCCAATGGAAATGAAGCCTATTTGGGAATTAACATTAAACTTAGAAGAATATAGAATGTTAAATGAAGAAGAGGATACTGAAATAGAATATGGATTTAAGATTAATGGTAAAGAAGGTTTTTATTCTGTAAAATTTAATAGGGAAATTGTAGAGGAAAAATTATATTTCTTTGTAAATAAACAGAATGGGTATTATTTTAAGCTATCTAAAAATGGTAAAGAAATACAAAAAGAATTAAACAATAATATATTTACAAATGATAAATATAATAAAGAGTTAGAAGATAATATTGAAAAATACTGGGGAAAATACTCATTTTTATCTCTAATTACTTTTGAAATGAAAGATAAAAATGAAGAATTTATTGTTAATAATATATCATTTAAATTGTTTGAGATTATAAACAAATTGACATCTATGACTGTACATGTTAATAAATGGTTTTTAAAATTTGTTCCAGATAATTATATAAGAAAATTAGCCTTATTAGATTTAAAAGAAGGAATAGTTTCTAAAGATAGAATTGATCAAATAAAAAAATATGAAGAAGTATTAAATATATTCTTTACACAAGCATATGCAGATATAAAAAGTGTTAAATATACTATTGAAGAAAAAGAAGATAAAATAAAATATAGACTATATTTTAATAAAATAATTGGAGGAGATTTAAAATCAATACCAATAGAATTAGAATCAGAAGGTACAAAAAGAATTGTTGAAGAATTTGATACTTTAATTGGTGCAATAATGGGAGAAACCGTTGTAATAGATGAAATAGATAATGGAATTCACGATTTATTAATGAAAAATATTATATTATCTATAAAAGATGAAATAACAGGACAATTGATAATAACAACGCATAATACACTATTATTAGAAATTTTACCTAAAGAATGTATCTATATTTTATCAACTGACTATGAGGGAAATAAAAATATAAATACTATAAAAGAATATGGAATAAAAATACAAAAAAATCATAATGCTCGTGATTTGTATTTTAAAGGGTTATTTGGTGGAATACCAACAACTTCGTATGTAGATTTTGAAGAAATAAAATATGTTCTAGAAGACTCAAAAGAAGAGGTAAAAAATAATGGTGAGGAAACCTAACTATTGTAAGGGTGTTATAATAGTACATGGAAAAAGTGAATTACTATTAGCAGAACATATAAAAAGTAATCTACATTTGAACATAGGAATATATTCATTAGAAAATGGAAGAACGAGCATACAAATAGATAGTTTAATGACAATATTGGGAAATACAATTTTTAAAAATAAAAATAAATTAAAAAAGGAATATATCATTGAAGAAAAAAATAAAGAATTGATTAATTTCTTTATTATGCCAATAATGGATTTAGATGATACAACAGAAGAAAAAATACAAAAATACAAAAATGGTGAAATGTTTAAAAATCATTGGTTAAGTCCTTATATTATTCCAATATGGAATGATATAAATTTTGATCATGTATTGTATGATTTGAAGTTAATTAGTAAATTACCAAATGATAAAGAAAAAGGAAAAGTGTATAGAGAACTTTTCCCAACTAATGATGGACCAGTGGATTTAGAACAAGTAAATAAACTTTTAAAATGCTTTGAAAGCACTAAGAAAACTAATATGGATATTTTTATAAAAAAATGTTTAGAAAACTTGGAAAAGTTTAATTAAATTATACGAAAGAAAAGCAAAATAATTCTGTAAAATATAATTACAATTATTTTGCTTTTTTGATAATAAAAGACAAGTTTCGACAAAATAATTTATTAAGATATGATATTATGAAATAAAAAGGGTGAAAAAAATGAAAATAGAAAAAATAAAAGTAGAGAATTTTAGAAGTCTTAAAAATTTTGAGATAGATTTAGAAGAAACAATGTCATTAATTGTTGGAAAAAACAATACTGGAAAAACATCGGTTATAGAAATATTGAATAAATTTATAAATAAAAGTGGTTCAATTGAATCTGATGATTTTAACATTGATTATGTAAAAGAACTAGAAAAAAACATAATAGATGAATCATATGAGTTTATCACACAGGGAATAAAAATGAAAATATTTATAGCTTATAATGAAAAGGATAATTTATCAAATATATCAAATTTATTAACTACATTAGATCCTGAAAATAACTATATTATTATAGATATAGAATATATATTGAATGAAGAAAATTTTATAAAATTAAAAACAGATTTTATGAAATTTATTCATGATAATACAGAGAAAAATTTTGAGTATTTTTTTAAACATAATTATAAAAAATATTTTAAAACTATAAAAAGAAGTTTGGAATATGATAAAGATAATAAAAAAGAAAATGGAGAAAATTATGTTGATATAGAAAATGATAAAGATATTAGTAAGATAATAAGAATAAAACATATTTCGGCTAAAAGATTAGTTGATAATAAGGATTCTAATAAGACGTTATCAATGCAATCGGCAAGTTACTATGAAAAAATAGAAAATACACCAGAAATGGAACAAAACATAGCTGATTTTAGAAACGAGTTGGAGAAAACAGATAAAAAATTTGATGAAAAATATGCTCAGATATTTAAGGATGTAATAGATAAAATAAAAGAATTCGGCTGTCTAAAAAAAGATGATCTAAACCTTGAAATAAAGTCGCTTTTAGAGCAAAGTAATATCTTAAAGGGCAACACAACAGTTTTTTATAATTATAAAGGTCAAACTAATTTACCTGAAAATTATAATGGATTGGGATATCTAAATTTGATTAGTATCATTTTTGAAATAGAAAATATAATAACAGATTTTTCTAAATCGGATGAAGTAGCAGATATTAATTTACTATTTATAGAAGAACCTGAAGCACATACTCATCCACAAATGCAATATGTGTTTATAAATAATATAAAAAATCTTCTAACAAAATCATCTATAGAAAAAGACATAGAGTTACAGACTATTATAACTACACATTCATCACATATAGTATCACAAAGCATTTTTGACGATATAAAATATTTTAATAAAAATGACGAAGGTACATGGTGTAAGAATTTAAAAGATTTGGAAAAGGAATACAAGAGTGATGAAAAGAGTTACAAATTTTTAAAACAATATTTAACGTTAAATCGCTCAGAAATATTTTTTGCAGATAAAATTATTTTTATTGAAGGGGATACTGAGAGAATTCTATTACCAGCAATGTTAAAGAAAATAGATTTAAGTAGTAGTGAAACAGATGAAAAATTATTATCTCAAAACATTTCTATAATAGAAGTAGGTAGACATTCAAAAATATTTGAAAAATTTTTAGACTTTCTTCAAATAAAAACTTTAATTATAACAGATATAGATTCAACAAAAAAAGAAATAACTGAAAAAGGGAAAACAACATATGTAGCTTGCCCTGTTGAAAAAGATGATGCAATAAGAACAAGCAATGACTCAATAAAATTTTTTTTGAATAAATATATTGAAAATGATGATTGTTTGGAGGAGTTAAAAAATATTCAATTAAAAGATAGAGTTATAAAAAAAGGTGAAGATGGATGGGAAAAAGATGAAAATGGACATGTAATGATTCAATATCAAGAAAAAGAAGATTCAATAGATTATTATCCTAGAAGTTTTGAGGATGCTTTTATATGTATTAACACAGACTTTATAAAGGATAACGAATTTTCATCTTTGAAACATAAAGAAATTATAGAAGAACCGAATGATTATTACAAAATAGCTAATGAATGCGTTGATAGTAAGCCATCTTTTGCAATAGAAATATTATTGAACAGTAAAGAGGATTTTTCAAATTGGAATATACCAAAGTATATAAAAGAGGGATTGAAATGGTTGAAAAAATAGATGAATTAAAAAAAATACAAGAATGTATAGAAAATAATAATAATTTTTTATTAAGCGGTGGAGCTGGTAGTGGTAAAACATATTCTTTAGTACAAACCATCAATTTTATTAAAGAAAATTATAATAATAAAGCAATAGCTTGTATAACGTACACTAATGTTGCTGTGAATGAAATAAAAAATAGAGTTGTGGACAATAGAAATCTTAAAGTATCTACTATTCATGATTTTTTATGGGAGAATATAAAACACTTTCAAAAAGAATTAAGAAAGTGTATTGTAGAATTAATAAATGAAGAACAAATAAAATTTAAAGATGAAAATATACAAGAAAATTATTTTGATAGCATGGATATTCAGTATAAAGAGTATTTAGATATAAAAAATGGCATTATATCACATGATGAAGTAATACTAATATCAAATAAAATGTACAATGAATATAAGGTATTATGTGATATTTTAAAAGATAAATATGATTTTATATTAGTGGATGAATACCAAGATACTAATAAATTTGTTATAGAAATTTTATTAGATTGTTTAAAGAAAAGTAGTAAAAAAAGTATAATTGGTTTTTTTGGAGATTCAATGCAGTCTATATATAATGATGGTGTAGGAGATTTGAAAAATTATATAGAGAATGGTGAAATAATTGAAATACAAAAGAAACAAAATCGTAGAAATCCACTTAAAGTAATAGAATTGGCAAATAAAATAAGAACAGATGGATTAATACAAGAACCTTCTGAAGACATTGAAGCACCTAATATGGAAAAAGGTAGAGTAAAGTTAGGTGAAATAAAATTTATATATTCAGAGAATTTTATAGAATATGAAGAATTAAAGGTAAATCAGATTTTTCAGGATTGGAATTTTGGTGATCATATTAATACTAAAGAACTAGATTTAACACATAATTTAATTGCTAATAGAGCTGGATTTGGAAACTTAATGGAAATATATGATAAAGACCCAATATTAAAACTAAAACAAGAATTAATAAGAAAAATAGCAAATGATATTATAAATGAAGATTGTACTTTTGAGGAGATTTTAAATCAATATCCGCAATTTAAAACGAAAATTGAAACAATAAAAAGAGATGAAACAAATAATAATTTGTATAATACAGTAAAAGATAAGTCTTTTAGAGAAATAAAAAAAATGTATTTTTCAAAAGATTCTTTAATAGATGATAAAAAATTATCTGTAGAAGAAGTAAAGAATAAAGGAAGAAAAAGAGACGTATTGATAAATCAATTATTTAGAATTCAATATTTAATATCATTATATGAAAATAAGAACTTTAATGAATTCATAAAGAAGACAGATTTTTTCATTAATAGATTAGAAGACAAGAAAATAATTAATGAAAAACTTATTAAATTAAAAGAAAAACGAAATGAAACAATTGAACAAGTAATAGATACAGCTGATGAATTAGGAATTTGTGTAAAAGATGATAAGCTTAAATCTTTTATAGCTGAAAATGAATATTTATATAATAGAGTTAAAAACTTGAAATATGAAGAATTTGAAAATCTTTTTAAATATATAGAGGGTTATACACCTTTTTCAACACAACATAAGGTTAAAGGAGCTGAGTTTAACAATGTACTGGTAATTCTTGATAATGGAAATTGGAATCAATACAATTTTGAATATTTATTTACAGAAACAGGTAATGAAAATGTATTAAAACGTACTCAAAAGATATTTTATGTTTGTTGTACTAGAGCAAAAGAAAGGTTATATGTTTATTATTGTAATCCTTCAATTCAAGCCATAAATAAAGCAAAAATATGGTTTGGAGAAGAAAATGTTATTAAATTATAAAAGTAATATTAATAATTTAGTAATTGTATAATTGAGGTGGTATTAAATATATGGAAGATGATGGACTATTAGAAGATGGTTATTTAGATTTAAAAATAAATCAATATATTAATAATTTTAGGATACAATATGAAAATGAATTTTTATGCATAAAAAAATTTAACAACTTTTTATATAAAATACAAAGTGAAATAGGTAAAAAAGTTGCGAGTCAACAGAATACTTTTATCATGGCTTCATTGATAGAAATTCAAAAAATTTTTTGTAGTGCTATACTTTTATTTGAAAGAGGATTACCTGAATCTGCAAACATCCTAATAAGGTCTATATTAGAATTATCATTCAAAATGATTGAAGTTATTAGAAATGAAGATTTTGTTGAAGATTTATTACTTAAGGATTTTTATGAAGGATTAGCAATTTTAAATGATATAGAAAAATCTGAAATGTTTGATATGGTTCCGCAACAAGATATAATCAAATTAAAAGAAAAATACAATAAAGAAATTAACGGAAGAAGTAAACCAAAAACAAAGGTTAATTATTTAGTAGAAAAAAATAATCTACAAAAAGAATATATATTATACAGATTATAATGTGAGCATTCTCATCAATCAGCCAAAGTTATAGGAGATATAATAAAAATAACAGATAAATAATAGATAAACAAAAAACATCTAATCGGATAACAGATATGAATATGTCGTTAACCGATTGGATGTTTTTTTACTTTATGGAAGGTTTTATTGTATAAAGCAAGGAACTTCAGATCGAAAGTTCGTCAAATCAAAATTTTTTCAAAAAATATAAATTTGTATCAACTTTTTCTCATCCTTAAACATCTAAATAATAGAAAACAAAGTAAGAAATACTTTTGAGATAGATAAGGAGGAACGGATAATGCGTCAGAATAGGAATAGAGTCAGATTACAAAAAAGAAGAAAGATGTTCTTAATGCAGCAAAAGAGAAAGAGAAGGAGAAGAAGACAGCAGATATTTATGCGTGGAACGGCAGCAGCAATGCTTCTGTTTGCGTTCTGCATCAGTATTCGGTTCATACATATGGCGAAAGACAGACCGATTGTAGAAGGATCAACGCAGGAGCCTGTGATAACAGAGGTAAGTACGACAGAGACAAGTACGACAGAGAGTTCCGAAACCGGTAATGTGAAAGAGACATTGCTGACAGGCCGGGGCGATGATACTACAACAGGATCAGTAAAAAACATGGATTTAAAGAGCGATGACAAATCAAATGATTTTTCGGATGCGGTATTTGTCGGAGATTCCAGAACGGAAGGCTTCGTGTTACAAACCGGTATACAGACAACCGCATATGTACACAAGGGATTAACTGTTGCAAGCGCATATACCGCAAAAGTAATCCATCAGGACGATGAAGACCGGTCAGTGATGGAGGCACTTGCCAGAACAAGATATAATCGTGTATATTTAATGTTTGGAATCAATGAGACAGGCTGGATCAGTAATGATATATTTATCTCAGATTACAAGCAGATCATTGATGATATTAAGGCACAAAATCCATCTGCAAAGATATTTATTCAGTCGGTACTTCCGGTAAGTAAAGCGGTATCGGATTCCGGCGGATATGTCAGAAATGATAAGATCGCGGAATATAATAAACGATTAGAGCAGCTTGCAGCGGATGAAGGTGCTACATTTGTGAATGTGCAGGAAGCGGTATCAACAGATGGAGTTCTGCCGGATGATGCGGCCACAGATGGAATTCATCTGAATAAGAAATATTGTGAAAAATGGCTCACATATCTGGAGGAACATACACTGGATAAATAAAAATATTAACAGAGGGAACAGAACGTGAATGAGCGTAGTATTTTAAGAAAAACGAAATATCAGAATGAACGTGCCAGTTATAAAAAGCAGGAATCACAAGATACGGGAATCCGGTCAACTGTGGTGATACGATTTATTGAGGATAATCAGGAGAAGTTTTATCGGATGGCATTTGGCTATATGAAGAATGAACAGGATGCTTTAGATGCGGTTCATGATGCGGTCGTTAAGATACTGCAGAACCGGAGCCAGGTAAAAAGTCCGGAATACTTTGAAACATGGGCGTATCGTATACTGATCAATGAATGTCTGATGGCTTTGCGAAGGCAAAAAAAGGTTGTCTATCTGCAGGAGGATGATTCACTTGAAGACAGTACAGACAGGACGGGAAAGCAGGAGGAATATGTCGATCTGTATCATTCTATGGATCGGCTTCCGGCAAAATTGAAAACAGTCGTTCTTTTGCGTTTTTTTGAAGATATGCAATTTGACAAGATCGCAGAGGTTACAGGAGATAATATCAACACAGTAAAATCAAGGTTGTATAAGGCTTTGAAACTCTTAAAGCTGGATTTGGAGGTTTATGATGAAGTTTAATAAAGAGGAATATGAAAATATAAAAATTCCGGAACAATTGAATTCCATAGTTCAGGATGCGATAGAAGAAGGACTGACGACAGAGAGCACAGGGATGTCGGATCAGAAGCCTGTTAATATATATACGAGACAGAAGAAACATATACTGCGTTATGCAGGAGAGGCCGTAGCTGCAATGTTTTTGATATTTGTGGTTCTGCTGAATGTATCTCCGACGTTTGCAAAGGCAGCAGCAGATACGCCGTTTATCGGTCCTGTGTGTCAGGTATTTACCTTCCGGGAATATGAATATGCGGATGAAGCCAAATATGTAAATGTGAAAGTTCCGCAGTTGAATAATACCGGAAATTCCGAACTGGAAAAGCGTGTGAATCGTGAGATAGCAAAGATGATCAACCAGGAAGTGGAAGCAAGTAAGAAGCGTGCGGAAGAAGAGTATAACGCTTATATATTAACCGGGGGAGATCCGAAGAACTTTATCCCATATGATATCGTTATTGACTATGAGGTCAAATGTCTGGATGAACATTATGTATCCTTTGTGATCAGTGAAAATGAGACCCGGGCAACCGGTTATTACCAGATGTTCTATTATAACATCGATCTGGATACAGGAAAGGATATTACATTAAAAGAATGGTTTGGCAGCAATTATAAGAAGATCATAGCCGATGAGGTTCAGAAGCAGATCAATACCTGGGACGACGAAAAGAAATTCTATCTATGGGAAGATTTAGATCTGGAAGATCTGATCAATGAAGATACACAGTTTTATATCAATGACAAGGATCAGGTTGTGGTATTTTTTAATAAATATGAGCTGGGTGCAGGAGCAATGGGAACGCCGGAATTTATAATTGATGTATCAAAATAATATAAAATAAAAAGCTGTAAAGGAAGTGTGAAATCTTTATAAAAGAGATTGACATTTCCTTTTTTTCTGGCTATATTGTTCTAAAAGAAACTTAGCACTCTTGTATAGTAAGTGCTAACAACTTTTCCTGCATAAGCAATACCAAAAGCTGTGTCAACACAGGTCAGCGATGATTGCTATGATAATTTGCGAAACTTGGAAATAATACAGGAAAAGGCAGTACACATGTGTAGAAATTACAGGTACCTGCCGGAAAGAGAGGAGACATATGAAAGAAGTAAAATCACCCAAGAAGCCATTGATCTTCTATTATGGGATCGTGCTGGTTATTCTTCTGGTTTTTAATATGTTCATTTATCCGCTTCTGATGAAGACACAGGTCAAGGAAGTAGATTACGGAACATTTATGAAGATGATCAATGAGAAAAATATTGGTGAAGTAGAGGTGGCTGATTCTGAGATCATCTTCACAGACAAGGATAAGAACACATACTATAAGACCGGAGCTATGGATGATCCGGGACTGACGGAACGATTATACGATGCCGGAGCGGTATTTTCAAAGAATGTCGAGGAGACGGTATCACCGGTCTGGCATTTCCTGTTGACATTCCTTCTTCCGATCATTATATTCATCGGACTGGGTCAGTATTTCAGTAAGAAGCTGATCGAACAGGCGGGCGGGAAGAATGCGATGTCCTTTGGAATGGGCAAGAGCAATGCCAAGGTATATGTGCAGTCAACAAACGGTATCCGTTTCTCGGATGTTGCAGGAGAGGATGAAGCAAAAGAGAATCTGGCAGAAATCGTTGATTATCTGCACAACCCTGCGAAATATACGGATGT
>ERZ826242.787-NODE-787-length-41819-cov-5.136266_pt1 | contig 41819 bp, 40 predicted proteins | sample MGYA00519871_ERZ826242 | MGnify/ENA primary metagenome ERZ826242 (study PRJEB31778, sample SAMEA3449226) | human gut metagenome | biome: human gut; feature: human-associated habitat; material: faeces | place: United Kingdom | collected 2010/2012 ... | reverse complement strand
GCGGACAAACGGTTTTCAAGACCGCCTCGTTATGACCACTTCGATACCTCTCCATGTCGTTTGTACTGACTCGCTCTGAATCAGCGCAAGGATTATTCTAGCAAAACACTTTCCTAATGTCAACAACTTTTTCAAGAAATTTAAAAAGAATTTTTTAGGGAAATTTTCAAACCTATTGCAACTATGTAATTGCAGTTACTCTGAAGAACTTCATCAGTTGCAGTTACATAGAAAAAGGCATCTATCCTCACCAGATAGACGCCTGAAGTAGACTACTTTATTCTTTAAACTTTTCTACTACATCTGAAGGAACATCCTTTCCAGAAATTCCATTCTCTTTTAAAAATTTTGCATATCCCCGCAAATCAAATCTCAGCGGTGTTAACTTTTCATACGGCTTAAGTCTTTCAATGAATGAATCAGCTATCTGTTGTTTTTCTTTATATGCACTCATTGGTCCATTCATACGTATACACCTCCCTTATATGTTGTGTGGATTCTCCTGATAACATGAATCGATATGGATTATTAAGCGGCGGCAAATATGCAGCTCCAAATTTATCACAGTAATAATCATATAAATCCTTATCCATTGCTTCCCCATACAGAAAGCCTTCATAGCCACATTTTACAGATACTTCGGAAGCTATTGCCAACAAATGCCCGCCAACTCCTGAAAAACGTTGTTCTCCATATTGCCAGATATTATTATGAGGTGCTGTACATCCCCATAATACATATATAGCTTTGGCACAGTCATCCCTCTGTAGCGCTACCATTCCCTGAATATCATTAGTTCCTTCCAAAACTAATGCATAAACTTCAACATCATCGGCAAACTTACTCCAGTTTACATACCATCCCGTATTCCTATTATATTTCTTTAATATGCTCTTCCTTTTTATCCGGACAACCTCTGTCTCATATATATCACCTGTCGATATCTCTTTAAGACACGGTGTAACCTCATCAACTTTAAATGTTATCATTGTTTTTCCCCACTTTCTCTTAATTATCAATTATCTATGTGATCAAGAGAAAGCCAAAACCGGTCATCCCCTTGTTATTTTCAGGGGACAGTTCCCTTATGTTCCGGGTTCCCGGTAAACTAAAATCTGTGTTACAACTCAAATATTTATATAATTATATTACACCATAACCGGTTGTTTATGCAACTCAGATTCCTTCTGAAAATTTGTTTTTCAAAAAATTTTACACCTTAAAAAAGTGTTTTTTGAAATTTTCTTATATAAATGAAACATCATTATTCCCTTATTTTATGGGCGATGGATGCCATTTATTGTGTGTGATACATCTCGGTGTAGATCGAACGATTGGGGTATATATGTCTGAAAATTTCATTTGATAAGCATAAAAACTTAATTATGATCAAAGAGAATAACATAGAAACAGCACCGATGTCAGTCGCCTTGCAAACGATACATCCGTGCCCATGCTCGAGAGGAATCCCTTCAAGGTTACATCGGCTGTTTCAAGCGGGCTCTAACAATAGAAAAAGGCATCTATCCGTACCAGATAAACGCCTGAAGTAGACTGCTTCCAAAAATATCAGCCGGGAAAATCCCCTGCAGTACTCTTAGTCTGCCAGAAAGCTTTCGGCCACCCTCATATCCTCCGGTGTGGTGATCTTGATATTCTGGTAGGAGCCTTCTGTCAGCTTCACAGGATGCCTCATCAGCGTTTCCACGACCATGGCATCATCTGTAATATGAATTTCCTGCTGCAGGAGCTTTTCCTCCTCCGCAAGCAGCTTCTGATAAGCAGACCGGATCAGGAGTGCATCAAAGACCTGAGGGGTCTGCACCATCCATACAAGATTCCGGTCAGGGGTTTCCCGGATCATACCCTTTGCATCAGCAATCTTGATCGTGTCCTTCACCGGCATCCCGGCTACGCAGGCACCATACTCCGTGGCATCTGTAAGACATCTCTCCAGGATTTCCCCCGTCACGAATGGTCTTGCCCCATCATGGATAAAGATATAATCGCAGTTTGAAAGTGCAGTAAGACCACAGGCTACGGAATGATAACGTTCTTTTCCACCCTCCGTCACCCTGCTTACCTTGGTAAAGCCATACTTTTCCACAAGCTCCTGCTGGCAGTAGCTGATATCCTCTGCCCCCGTTACCAGTACGATCTCATCAATAAAGCTGTCCTCAAACGCTTTCAGGGAATAATACAAAACCGGCTTTCCCCCCATCAGCAGATACTGCTTCTTGGTGCTGCCGCCCATTCTCTTCCCGCTGCCTGCAGCAAGTACTACAGCGCCGCACCGGTACTTTTTCTTTTCCATATGCTGATTTCCCTTTCTCACTTTAAAATGATCCTGCCGGACTTCATCTCAGCAGGATCCATCATACCTGAATTTATCTCTCTCCCAGTTTGAGTCCCGGAACCGCATTCAGATCATATCCGCTTCTGACACCCTTCAGGAACTCATAATATCCTGCCGCTCCGATCATGGCCGCATTATCAGTACAGTAAATAGGTGAAGGATGGTAAAATTCGATATTTTCCTTTGTGCATGCTTCTTCAAAGGCTGCCCGGAGAGCAGAATTGGATGCAACTCCCCCTGCTATGGCAAATTTCTTATAACCACATTTGCGCAGTGCTTCCATGGAATGGTCTACAAGTACATCCACTACTGCCTTCTGGAAAGAGGCCGCCACGTCTGCCTGATCAACAGTTTCACCCTTCATTTCACAGGAATTCAGATAATTCAGTACGGCGGATTTAAGACCACTGAAGCTGAAATCATACTCTGCCTGTGCCACCTTTGCCCGGGGAAAATGAATAGCTTCGGGATTCCCCTGCTTTGCCACCTTATCAATTTTCGGTCCTCCGGGATATCCAAGACCGATCGCCCTCGCCACCTTGTCAAAGGCTTCTCCTGCCGCATCATCCCTGGTACGTCCAAGGATCTCATATTCCCCATAATCCTTCACTACGACCAGATGAGAATGCCCGCCGGATACCACAAGACATACAAAGGGAGGCTCCAGTTCTTTATTCTCTATGTAATTTGCACTGATATGACCTTCAATATGATGCACACCAACAAGTGGGATCCCTGTGGCAAAGCTGATCGATTTGGCTACAGAAACTCCAACAAGTAAAGCCCCAACAAGACCGGGGCCATAGGTAACTGCAATCGCATCCATATCCTGCAATTTCATATTGGCATCCACAAGTGCCTGATCGATGACCTGGATCACCTTCTCAATATGCTTTCTGGATGCGATCTCCGGAACTACACCACCATATACCGTGTGCAGTGCGATCTGGGAGTATATCACATTAGACAATACCTCTCTGCCATTTCTTACAACAGCTGCTGCTGTCTCATCACAGGAGCTCTCTATTGCCAGAATTGTAACATCCTTTTCCATCTGTATTTCCTCACTCATCATTATCGGCATCATCTGCCAGCTTAAAGCCATAAATCTTCCAATGCCCCTTCTGATCCTTCCGCAAAAGGAATACCTCCTCTACAGAGCCAAGTGATGTCCCCTTTCTCAGATTGAAGGTACAGTATAATCTTGCAAATTCATTTTCATCTACCGAATAATAATCCACATCCGCACTGGAGCTTACTGCACAGCTTGAGATTACGATCTCCTGCTCTTTAAAGTTATTGATATCCCACCTCAGATCCTGCAGATACTGATCCTGTGTTTTATTGGCGATCAGCTCCTCATCATAAAGGTTCTCAATCTTAAGCGCCAGCTCTTCAAATTCCTCGTCTGTATATTCTTCATTATAGAAGCACTGCGTCATTTTCCCGTAAAGCTTCACTACCTCTTTGGGCGTAGGCGGATAATTCCGGTCAAAATTATACATAAGCGCTTCCTGGACCGCCGTGATCTTAACCGGTTCTTCTTCTGTCTTATGGCTTTTGTTTGAAAGATAAAAATAATATCCTCCGACCATAAGTATCAGGATCAGACCTATAATAACTACCTTATACCCTTCCGATTTTGCTTTTTTTCTGTTCATGCTTCGTCCTCAAATAATAGGGTGATCGTCTTTCCATCCTTGCAGGTTTCTGTCTTCGGAAATATCTTCCTTGCCGCGGGGAGATATTCCTCCGGTCTGTTCAGTGAGGGACTGTAATGTGTCAGCCACAAACGCTCCGGCTCTGCTTTTCTTGCAATTTCCGCAGCCTCGTAAAATGTCATATGCTTATTTTCTTTGGCCTTTTTCAGCTTATCCGGCTCCCCATACATACCCTCACAGATAAAGAGGTCTGCCTCCTTCGCATGCTGCAGAATACTGTCGGTCGGTCTGGTATCTGTACAGTAGGTAACCCGAAGTCCTTTACGTTTCTCACCAAGCACCATCTCCGGGGTAAATGTCCCTTCCGGAGTTTCGATCACCTCGCCGTGCTGGATCCTGCTCCAGTAGCGCTTGTCTATTCCAAGGGAAACAGCCTTTTCCACCTGGAACTTTCCGATCCGGTCAATCACAATGCTGTATCCATAGCAGGGCACATTATGATTCACCTTAAAGGCTTCAATCTTAAACCCATCAAAGGCAATACTCTGTTCGTTCTCTGTCAGCTCGAGGCAGTCGATCACAAACGGAAGCTCCGGTGCGATCACCCGCAGGGATGCCACGACTCTCGAAAGTCCCTTTGGTCCCACCAAAAGCAGCGGCTCCGTCCGTTCTGCATTTCCCATCGTGAGAAGCATACCGGGCAGTCCGCTGATATGATCGGCATGAAAGTGAGTAAAACAGATCACGTCGATAGGCTTGGGACTCCAGCCCTTTTCCTTCATGGCGATCTGTGTTCCTTCTCCACAGTCGATCAGTATACTCTGACCGTTGTACCGGGCCATCATGGATGTCAGCCACCTGTAGGGCAGCGGCATCATGCCTCCGGTACCAAGCAAACAAATATCGAGCATAGTACCTCCCTATACCGCAGGCAGGAAATGCCTGTCAAAGCAGCTCTGTTTCCTCCCTGATCTCTGCAGGAACAGAAAACTCTGCTATCATTCTATCATAACACTCTTCACACAGGTCAAACAAGTACCTGTGGCCATCCTTTTTGCTGAAATAGGAAAAAGGAGTCTCCACATGACAGCATCCTTCCATCAGGATCCCATTTTCAACCTTCATCTTTTTTCCACACTGATTACAGATCACTGCTGAAAGCTTTTCCCTGCTTCCTTCTTCATAAATACGCATGGCATCCTCCTGTTTTCATAAAATCTCTGCTTTTATTATGAAGGATACAAAAAGAAAGCACCAGTGGTAAATTATTCTTGTTCTTCCTGTCTCTTCCACATGATCAGTGCATCTTCCCTGGGCTTAGCATAAAAACCCGGTCTGATCCCTTCTGTCCGGAACCCAAGACTTTCATAAAGACTGATCGCAGGACTGTTTCCGGCACGGACTTCGAGGGTACAGTCACCAATCCCACAGGAAGGCGCTTTCTTAAGCAGATATTCCATGAGCCTTCTGCCGGTTCCCTTTCTCCGGAAAAGCGGTGCGACGGCAACATTGGTGATCTCTCCTTCACCGGCCATGTTTCTGAGACCACAGTAGCCTGTGATCTCTCCAGCCTCCTCTGCCACATAATAATGGGCATAATCTGCCTTCACCATCTCCAGAAAATCCCTTTCTGTCCATGGCTCTGAAAAAACCTCTGCTTCGATCCTGGCAACTGCAGGTACATCCTCTGCACGAAGCTCTCTAATCTGCATGGTTCCGCTCCCGTTCTGCCTGAGACAGACGCAGGTATTCCGGTGCATGCTCCATGGCACTGACATACCTTCCTTCTGCATACCAGTCAAAGGCCAGTACACCAAAAGCCGCTGCCCGCTGTCTGTTCATATGTGCCGGGGCAAGCTGATAGGGAACCTTCATCAGTTCCTTTAATTTTTCTCCATATACAGGAACACCATCCCCAAGAAAGATCACTTCCCTGTCCAGTTCATTACAATGCTGTGCGATCTCTGCAACAGAGACCGGTCTGTCAGACAGGATCTCCTTCATAATATAGCTATCCGGCTCATGGAGTCCCTCTGTACTTCCTGAATTTTCTTTCTTTTCAAAAGCATAGATCCCCGTATAAACCTGTTCTCTTCTGGCATCCATGATCGGACACACCAGCTTGTCTGTGCCATACAGATTGCAGGCAAGTCCCTGCAGTGTCGGGATCTCAATGATCGGGATCTGCAGTGCATAGGCAAGCCCCTTGGCTGTCGCCGAGCCGATCCGAAGCCCTGTAAAGGATCCGGGACCACTTGCTATGGCTATGGCATCTACAGTGGAAAGCTCCAGCTCCACCTGATCTTTTAACTCCTCCAGCATCGGAAGAAGTGTCTGTGAATGGGTCTTTTTGTATTGAATATTGTATTCTCCTACCAGTCCGGTATCCTCAAGCAGTGCAACAGATGCCACAAGGCCGGAGCTGTCCAGTGCAATAATCTTCATATTGCCTCCTATATCTCTTCTATGAGGATCTTGCGGTAGTCAAAGCCCTTTTCCAGATCCTTCAGAATCGTAATCTGCGTATAATGATCAGGCAGGATCTCACGGATCAGATCTGCCCACTCGATCAGGCTGACCCCATCTCCGTAAAAGCAGTCCTCATATCCGATCTCATCCATCTCGGAAATATCTCCGATCCGGTATACGTCAAAATGATAGAACGGCAGCCGCCCTTCTTCATAGCTCTGCAAAATGGTAAAGGTCGGACTGTTCACCGGTTCTGTAATGCCAAGCCCTGCTGCCAGTCCCTGTGTAAACACAGTTTTTCCAACCCCAAGGTCACCGATCAGTGTATACACCTCTCCCGGTCTGGCCTCCTCTCCGATCTTTTTCCCAAGGGCATAAGTATCCTCTGCCCGGAAGCTTTCTTTTTCTGTCAGCATCTTATTTTCACCTTCTTTGGCGGCATATGGGTGGATATGACCCCGATCACAGCCGCTGTTTTCTCTCCCATGGCTTTCTTTGGCAGAATAGTTGCATTAACTGCCGAGGTATAAAGAACAATACTGCGCATGGTGGATATCGCCTTCTGCATGTCCTCCCATTTGCAGCATTCCTCATGTTCTCCCTGTGATACGGTGATCCCTTCCTCATCCATCCGGTAATGCAGCGGCTGCCTGAATGCCGGATTACTCAGAAACTGCTGTTTGGAACGCATAAAAAGCGCCACCGGGAGATACAGCAGGATCACGATCCCTGCAACCGTACATAAAGCACCGCTTCCTGCAAAGCCTGCTACGATCATCAATGCCCCGGCCACCGCACCGATCAGACCGGAAGGGCTTGTAAAGGTATGATGCAGCATATAATCATAAAGATCTGCTGATGTCATCTGTACGTCAAATTCTACTTCCATAGCTGTATCCTTTCTGTTTCCATAAAATAAGGCCGGAAGTCATTGCTTTGCATTGTAAAAACAATAACCTCTGACCTCAATATTTTCATTATACTAAAAATCGTACAAAGTGCAACACCCTGTTTCCCTGATAAACTGTTCCTTTCTGCATGGTCTGCCAAACAGATATCCCTGCAGATAATCAATCTGCATCTCCTTCATCTTCCGGCACCACTCCCGTTCCTCAATGCCTTCTGCACATATCCTGACACCAATACTATGCACCATCGAAGCGATATTTTTAAATAATTCATAATCTCCGGTACTGTTCATCGCCTTCGCCGTAAAATCCTTGTCCATTTTTATATAGCTCGGATTCATATCACGTATACAATGAAGATTCGAATAGCCTGTCCCGAAATCATCTATCACAAAGTGGATCCCGTTCTCGTCCAACGTCTTCCGGAACCTACAGAACGATGGCGTCATATCCATAAAGCCGCTTTCCGTCATTTCTATACATATGCACTCCGGCTTTAAGCCATACATTTTAATCACACCCAGGATATCTCTCTCAACATCGCCCTGCATGATCTGCACATAGGAGACATTTATATTCATCCTGAAATCCGGAATATATTGCTGCATCTCCCTGCACATTTTGGCTGCTTCGTCCAGCACATACCTTCCGGCAGGGATAATTAACCCGCTTTCTTCCAGAAGCGGAATAAATTCCATCGGTGAAATGACCTCCTGTCCCTCTTCAGACGGCATGGAAAAGCGCATAAGCGCCTCTGCACCAATTACCTGTTCTGATCTGCAATCCACGATTGGCTGATAGTACACCTCAAAGCCCTTATACTGGTTTACAATAGCCTTACGAAGTGCTGCCACTATTCTTCCTTTTCGCAGAAAAACCTCATAGTCATCCTCATCAAAGATATAAAATCCGCTTTTTCCTCTGCTTTTTGCCTGCTTCAGGACAAATGCAAATTTTTTGCGGCACTCTTCATATCCTTCACAAAAAGTTGTTGCAGGCACAACACCGACAGAAATTGAAAATACAGCTTCATAATTTTCAGACACTATAAATTTATAGAGCTTATCTGTAATTTTTTCTTTAAGCCTTTCGGACTCTTCCCTTAAATCGTTTTCCAGATCCACAATCACATACTGATCAGCCACAAGATGATAAATCCTCTGCTTATCAGAAAGACATTCCTTCATACAGTCAGCTACGCTTTTTAAAATATAATTACCATAAGCAGATCCCATGGAGCCATTAATCGATCCGAAATCATCAATCCCTATATGCATAAGAAACCCTTTGGAAATATGTTCCTTTTGTGAACGCATATAAGCATTAAATTCCAGACCACCCAGCAGTCCGGTAACATTATCCGCCCTTCTCTGATTCCCGGTCTCATTCAGACATCCAACCAGATACTCTGCATTTCCTCCCGGTCCATCAATCACAATACCACGGCAATTGACCCATACCGGCATGCCATCTTTGCCAATCCATCTGTAATGAAGATTGTGTACCTTTTCTTTTCCTTCACGTATATCCGCGAGATGCTTTGTAAGCATCTCGCGGTCTTCTTCATACACTACCTTCAAAATATCATTTGATACATCAGTCATGGCATTTTTTGAGATCATGAACCGGTCCACAGCTGACTGCGATATCTCCATTGTATTATTCTGCAGATCAAATATATACAGATAATCATCCATACATTCTGTAATGATCTCAAATAAGATCTCTGCCGTCTGCTCTCCAAATACTGTAAATATATCATCAATCACAACAAGCGCCTTCCTTTTAACGGCACTATACTAACCCTGCCATTTTCTAGAATAATTTGAATACATTCACGCGGTCATGCATCTTAGCTGCATCCTCTGCCAGGTTAATGCTGATTGCTGTATTCTCCTCTGAGGATGACGCTGTACCCTGTACCACATCAGAAAGCTGCTCAATTCCCTGTCCGATCTGTTCCAGGGATTCTGCCTGAGAGTTTGCTTTCTCCATTGTATTCTGTGCAAGCTCTGCGAAAGACTCCATATCTGCAATGATCTGATTGAATGCCTCTGCTGTTGTTCTTGTAATGCTATTTCCCTTTTCAATTTCAATTAAAGTCTTATCGATCAATTCTCTCGTATTTACAGCTGATTTCGCACTGTCTGATGCAAGCTTGCCTATCTGGTCTGCAACCACAGCAAAGCCTTTTCCTGCCTCACCTGCCCTTGCTGCTTCAATCGAAGCATTAAGTGACAGAAGATTTGTCTGGGATGCTATATCCTCAATATCTGTAATAATATTACCAATCTCCTTGGAGATCTCTGTAATATGCTCCATTTCTGTCAGGAGCTCATTCATTTTTTCTCTTTCTTCATTTGCCCTGCCTGCAGAGGCTCTTACCCGTTCAGATGCGCTTTGTGTTTCCTTCGCTGTATCTGCCGCCAGACTGACAACTGTATCTATTGTGGCATTCAGCTCCTGGATTACCCCTGCCTGCTCTGTCGCGCCGTCAGATAAGGACTTTGATGCATTTTCAACTTCCGTTGCATTCACTGATACCTGCCCTGCAATATTACTGATATCAGACAATGTACTGTTAAAACGCTTTAATATATAAAGAAGTGAGTCCTTTAATTCTGAGAAATCACCCAGAAACGCTGTAATTTCGTCACCGTTTCTTGTCAGATCTCCCTGCGCTATCAGCTTTACTTCTTCAGAGATCTCGCGGACATAATCTGCTAGAATATTCATGGCTTCTCTTAAATTTCTGATCGTATCACCGAACTCATCCTCAGACTCATATGTAAGCATTTCCACGTTAGACAGCTCACCCTTTCTCAGGCTGGCAACTGCTGTCTCTATCTGTACTACCGGCTCTGTAATTGAGTTCGTGATTATCCTTCCGATAATTGTTGATACTACAGTCATCGCAATTCCTATCACCACGATCACAATAAAAATAATAACTGTACACCAGTTGGCAATGCTCTTGGATTCATCCAATTTCACCTGGAAATCATTCCGCAGTATTTTTAGTTTTTCTCCAAAATTCTTATAGCTTTCATAAACACTTCCCGTCATCAGCTCAGCTGCTTCTGCCTGTTCTCCGTTACTGCTCAGCTGTAATATTTCTTCAGAGGCTTTCTTGTATGTATTCCATGCAGAGCTTGCTTCGTCATAATCAGCTTTTCCTGCCTGTGCCTCTTTGTCTGCATTTATTATTGCATCCAGCTTCTTGGCCGTTTCCGTAATCTGACCTGCAATATTTTCAATCTCTGCTTCACAGTCTGTCAGAACCGCCGGATCTGTTTCAACAAGATGCTGATACTGTTTGACTCTGTAATTAGAGGTCATTGTTTCCAATTCCTGTATATATCCGACCACCGGAGACCACACCTCCGTAATCTCCCTTACGTTCGAACGGATCACCAGGGTTGAAATCAGCGTTACCAACACAAAAAATGCTGTCATAATAAGTACTATCAGCCGGTATGCCTTTAATTTTCCTGCTACCTTTAAGTTAGCTATCCATCTTTCGATCTTTGCCATATCCCTTTCCCTTCCTTTGTGTTTTGAATTTTGCAGCACACCAAAAAACTTCATCTGTAAGCTGTTATAATGATAACATACTTCTTTTTAAAGTCAATTAAAAAAGCATTAAATTTTCTGCTGATCTTTTTTCAAACGTTCTGCCTGATTTAGCGAATGATATTTCCGTTTTTTCTCATACATTTTTTCATCCATATTTCTTAGAAAGGTCTCTGTATCATCCTCCGGTCTAAATTCTGCATATCCCATGGAAACACTTAAGCTGAACGGTTCTGCCCCGGAGCTGTTAAACTGCGAAATATTATCATTGATCTCATCCATCGTAGCCAAAACGCACTCTGTATCAACACCTGCCAGAAGCACAATAAACTCATCCCCTGCATACCGGATCGCCATTCCGGTATCCGGTATGGATCTGAAAAGTATACTTCCCATCGTACTGACAGCCTTGTCCCCTATACTATGTCCCAGGCTGTCATTGATATGCTTGAAGTCATTTACATCCATCATGATCCCATGTAAGGATTTCCAGCCTGCCGTTTTCCTTTTGGCAAGCACCGCATTCAGGTATCTACGATTGTATAGTCCGGAAAGCTCGTCCGTGTACAGATTTTCTGCATATAGCTGCATCTGAACAAATATCAATGTAACCGCTGCTAACAGCCATGACGCTGTGATCCCGTAAAAGAACAGCTGCAGGATCACTCCTGCAAAACCAACGCCGACAAAATACATCACGGGGAAATAGCTCAGATTGATCCCCTGTTTTCTGGAATGGTACACCAGATATATACTGTAGCCGAAATACATTATAACCGAGATATAACAGGCCAGTGAGCCTCCGGCTCTCTGATATACATTCGCCCCGGATATCCTGAATACAATCCCCGGTCTGAAAAGATTACATAAAATCATGATCACTTCCACAAGCCAGGGAAAGATCAAAAACGCTATTTTTGAGAATATTCTCTCATAATTCCGGTAAATACGCAGCTCCACATACAGGCACCAGAGCAGACTCCTGCTGACCGTGCCAATAAAGCACAGGCTGTTAACAGCATAATTAATCTGTCTGCTGCCAGTAAAGCTTTTTCCATCTATCAGAAAGGCCACTGTCTCAGACAGTGCCCCCAGTATATTCACTAATGCAATTCCATCATATATTTTATCTTCCGCATGAAGGCTTTCTCTGTTCTTTCGTCTGCAGAGCAAAAGATATCCCATCATCAGCACGGCCAATCCGTTTGCCATCAATATTTCTTCTATGATTATTATTGTCATCACCCTCCCATCACTGACAGTACTGAAGCACAAAATAGAGAAAATTTCCCAGATATTTTTTCTTTATTATACCTGAAAATCTCCCTTAAAGCAACCCTAGAAGTCCCTTATGAAAAGGGGGTTATTCGTGCCTGAGTGCCTCGATCGGGCTTAAGCGCGCTGCTTTTTTTGCAGGATAAATGCCGAAGAAAATACCGATACCACAGGAGAACACTGATGCCCCTATAACGACCGCCGGATTCACAGCAGGTGTAATCCCTGCAATAGCGCCGACCAGCCTTCCACCAAGAATACCAAGGAAAATACCGATCAGTCCACCAAGCAGGGTAATAATACCCGCCTCCGCCAGAAACTGGAGCAGAATGGATCCGGTTCTTGCCCCGAGTGCCTTACGGATACCGATCTCTCTGGTTCTTTCTGTCACCGAAACCAGCATAATGTTCATAACACCGATACCGCCAACAAGCAGGGAAATGGCTGCCACGAAGGATATGAAGATCGTGATGAATCCAAGGATCGTATCAAACTGGGAAGATACATCCGTAAAGCTCTGCATCATGATCTGATTTTCTCCCCGTACATTGTGCCGGGTTTCCATCAGATTCAGTACCTCTCCTGCCACCTCAACAGAGTTTTCCGTAGAATCTGCCATCACATAAAACTCCTCTGTATCATCAATATAAAAGCCATATTTGTTGCCCACAAAGGTAAGTGGGGCTTCTGCGGTGACCATCTTATCCATGCCGGAGCCCATATTGATCAGGGAAGAGGCACTGTCCTGACGGATTCCTACAATGCGCATTTCCTGTGTCACACCATAGAAGGTGGCATCAAAGGTCATTCCAATCACATCTGTAGTTCCGAACAGGGCGATGGCACTGGCTTCTGTGATCACGCAGGCATTGACCCCACTGTCATAATCATTCTGGGTAAAATATTTACCTTTAATGATCGGTTCAGAAGCCCGGTACTGCAGTCCTGTTGTTCCTGCTGCCATACTGATATCAAAATCACCCTTCGGTCCTTCTGCGGTTCCCCAGAGACTGAATGCCGGTGTCACACCCTTTACATGATCTACGTGCTCCATGATGGCATCAAAATCTGACTGGTCAAAGGTAACTGTGGTGTCCTTTCTGGTACTATCCACATAAAAAGCGATCTGTCCCCCGGCAATTCCTTCCAGCTCTGAATTGACCTGTCCCCTGACACCGTTACCAATTGAAATGACCATGATAACAGAGGAAATACCGATAATAATTCCCAGCATGGTCAATATGGACCGTCCTTTATTGCTTTTGATATTCATCAAAGCAATCTTAATATATTCCCATATCTGTGCCATAATCCGTGCTCCTTAATTCATGGGAACAGCAACTGCTGCCATGCCTTCCGTAATATCTCCGGTCACCTCTGTGATCAGCTGGTCTCCCTCTGAAACCCCGCTTAAAATTTCCACCATAGTATCAGAAGAGATCCCTGTTTCCACCTGTTTCTTCACTATTACATTATTTTCAATGGCATACACAAATTCGCCTGTACTGTCCACATTGACTGCTGTCACTGGTACCAGCACGGCATCCTTTACTTCTGCGGTCTCGATCACTACCTTGGCTTCCACACCCAGATATACATCACTGTCAGGATCCAGGATTTTGATCTCAGTTCCTACAACGGCTGCTCCACTGTCATTTTTCTGTGCCATCTTATCGATCCTGGAAACCTCGCCTTCATATTCCCTGCCACCGATCGTAACGGTTGCTTTCTGGGAAAGAGCAATCTTGTCAAGATCATACTTGGTTACAGAAATCTTTACGCAGACATCCTCTGTACTTTCCAGCTTTAAAAGCTCTGTACCTTCTGCCGCTGTTGATCCCTCTACGGCACTGACAGCGGTTATGACACCATCAAACTCTGCTGTCACACCATCTGAAACTGCCTCAAGCTTTGCGAGCTTATCCTCAGACTGGATCTCCTTGGTCTGATTACCGGCCTCCAGCTCCTCCTTAGCCCCGGCTGTCATCTTGCTGCTGTCGGCGCCGCTCTTCTGGGATTTCATTTCGGAACGATATTCCTTATATTTGGAAAGCATATCATTATATACTTCCAGTTCTGATTCCCAGCCTTCAATCTCCTTGTTATGAGACTGTTCATAATTATTCTCCTGCACCATTTTCTGCAGATTCATATATTCGTCAGAATCCGGTTGATCCTGCCAGTCCAGCAGGGAAATCTGAAGCTGTGTACCAAAAAGTGCAAGCTCATCCTTTTTCTTCTGGATCTTATTATTCAGCCCTTTAATATAAGCCTCGGTATCTGCTATCTGCTGATCCAGCACCTCCATGTTAACATTGGCCTCATTCAGATCCCCAAGCTTTTCATTGTTTGTCTGCACAGAGTTCCGATAGCTTCCCTCAGCAGCCTGTTTATCAAGCTGTGCAAGCTCAGTTGCCTTAGAAAGGTCACTTTCATCATAGCTGATCAGGACATCTCCCTTTTTCACAGCATCTCCTGCCTCTACGTTCACACTGCCGATCTTCACATTCACATTGGAAAAATAAGTTTTCTCTTCATTTGAGGTCACATTTCCACTTGTATTAATCGTCTGTCTGATATCTCCTCTTTCTGCTGCTGTCGTCATGATCTGCATGGGAGTATTGGCTGCAACCACATTGGATATGATCACATAAAGAATAAATACTCCTGTCACAGAAAGGATGATGATCCTTCTTTTCTTCTTTCTTTTTGCCGGGTCAGCCGGTTTCTTTTCCTTTTTTACTTTCTTTTCAGCTTTCTTTTCTTCTTCCATCTTCTCCTCCAGAATTCTATGCCAATGCTGCATCATTATTAATATCCGCCACAATCTTTCCATCCATGATCCTTATGATCCGCTTCGCCCTTGCTGCGATCTCATTATCATGAGTGATCAGGATCACGGTCCTGCCTTCCTTATGCAGCTCCTTCAGGATTCCCATGATCTCCTTCGTGGAGCCGGAATCCAGATTTCCTGTGGGCTCATCTGCCAGGATCACAGGCGGTGCCTGGGCGATCGCCCTTGCTATGGCTACCCTCTGCTGCTGTCCACCGGACATTTCAGAAGGCTTATGATCCATTCGCTTCTCAAGTCCCACCTTTTTCAGCGCAGTTCTTGACAGCTCTTCCCGTTCTTTCTTCGGAACACCCCTGTAGATCAGCGGCAGCTCTACATTTTCAAGAGCCGTCATATTGGCGATCAGGTTAAAGCCCTGAAAAATAAAACCGATCTCTCTGTTCCTGATATCAGAAAGCTCATCATCTGTCAGATGTGACACATCCTGCCCATTCAGATAATAGGTACCTGATGTGGGGACATCCAGACAGCCGAGCATATTCATCAGTGTCGACTTACCGGAGCCTGACTGTCCGATGATCGCCACAAACTCGTGACGGTCGATCTGCAGATCCACATGATCCAGAGCCCGTACTTCATTCTCACCTGGATTATAAATCTTACACATGTTCCGGATTTCTATCAGTTCATCCATCCTTTTCCCTGTCCCTTTCCTTTTCTCTATGTATTATTGTATTATATCATTAATACAGTTTTGTCAAGAGGAAAATTCCCATTTTTCATTGTATTTTCCTTTTCTGTACAATATAACGAATTATATCAGAGCTTTTTCTTCAAGAACAGGATCATATCCTTAATTTTATCTTAAAGAAAGAATCCTGCCTGCAGGATTCTCCGCCTGCGGCGGGTCGCTCCATGCGACATCCACCCTTCCGCCGCAGTGCGCTCCTGCCCGGAGGGCTTTTTCTGTCACAGAACATTACGGAGTAATTTACTGTGACAGAAAAAAACGCCCACGCATCTGCATGGACGTTTTCATAATCACCGGTATTCCCTGACCAGTGTCTGTATATACTTATTTATTTCACAGTCTCTACCTGTTTTACATGCTCTGTTTTTCCGGAAATGGCTGCTGATTTCAGGATCGGGCTGAGCTTCTTGTAGATCAGCATGGTTACCAGTGAAACACTGCCGCCCTTTAACAGGTTCATAGGCGCTACCGCAAAGACAACCAGGGTTACAATGCTGTTGATATTTCCATTTACCGCATTTCCCATCTGCACAATGGCATCCAGCGGGAGTCCATAAAGCTTTGAAAATGCAGGGAGCAGGTAGATCGCATTAAATGCGGTACCAAATACGGTCATGATCAACGTTCCTGTTACAGAACCGATGATCGCAGTTTTTCTTGTTTTCTTAAACAGATAAATGATAGATGCGGGCAGGATGAAGCTGCAGCCTACCACAAAATTGGCAAGATCCCCTACAAATGCAGTACTGGTTCCCTTCATCAGAAGCTTTAACAGGATCTTCACGAATTCGATCATGACACCGGCTACCGGTCCGAAGGCAAAGGTACCTACCAGTGCAGGGATCTCGCTGAAATCCAGCTCATAAAAAGAAGGGGCAAAGGGAAGGGGGAACTCAAACAGCATCAGTACGGCTGCGATTGCTGAAAACACACCGATCATGGCAATCTTTCTTGTACTTAAAACCCTCTCGGTATCATGATTTCTTTTCTTGATCGCCTTTTCGGCCGCATAGGCGATCAACATCAGCGCTGCTGCAATTCCTACTGAAACCAGAACAAATACTACATTGTCCTTTACACTTGTCCATAAACCATTATTCATTTCATTTTCCTCTCTTTCTGCCTGTCCGGCTGGCATATGCCATTTCAGAAAGGTTCTTCTTTGGCAGAACAATCAAAAACCCCGGATGATTCTCATCCGGGGTTTACTTGCTTTTCTGCTCATAGAGAACATCAGGCTCTTTGCTTAAACCTGACTGCTCTTTTCTTCTCTCATCCAGACTGTACTGTCGGTTTTGGAATCGCACCAAATCAGCCGCTGTGCTTCCTTTTGGCTTATTCTCCGCCATTTTCAGCACATACGGGTCGCGGACTATACCGCCGGTAGGGAATTTCACCCAACCCCGAAGAACTTTTCTATTTTTTATCCGATGCTAGATTAGCACACTAACTGTTAAAATGCAAGAGTTTTTTCCTTCCGACTCACGCCGCGCGTGCGTGGGTGCATTCCTATCCAGATTCTCAGTTCGCATCTTCCACGTCTCCATTTCCTGCCATGCAGTCCAATTCCTTCTTCAAAGCAGCTTCAAATGCCTCTGTGCTGGACGCACTGGCAGCCTGCCTTACCAGCCTCTCCAGTATGCTGATATCTTCGATCGCATTGATTTTATCTCTAAGGTCTGAGGGTACCTCTCCATGTGCCTGCAAAAGGGTTATGATCATCTCCCTATAGGCACTTTCTCTGCCTTCCTTATAGCTGTCCTTCTTTTCCCAGTAAATGATATCTTCAAATTTCATATATTCCAATTTCACCTCCGGCTTCTCTTTCACCTTCGTTATCAGTCTGTGCAGCCGGTCTGTAGCTTCATCTACCACATTCTCCTTCCGGCTGTCCTGCAGATAGGTAAGCAGTGCATGGATCGCTTCATTTCCTCCACGGGTTCCCCCAGTATTAAAATACAAAAAGGTCAGCCCGTCTTCATAATCGACCTCCGGCACTTCTTCACAGTGATTATGTACACAGTACTTCATGTATCCTTTTCCGAAAATATCATAATTCAGGATCGTCACAATATAGAGATTTGGCAGCTTATCAAACTCCCGATCCCCACTGGCAAGCTGTCTGCTGTCGATCACTGCCTGATAAAACCGGTTGTGCTTTGGCACATTCATATCCTTTCTCAGATGGGGCTCTAGATCATAAATATTCACGCCTGATTCCTGATCTTCCCCTTCCAGAATCTCCACATCCATCCGGATCCCCCGTTTCTCGGGAAGGATTCCCTGCAGTGTCTTCTGTGCTGTGATATGGATCTTTCCGATCTGCCTTTGCAGCAGGGTTTCCAGAATAAGCCTGCAGAACTCCTCTCCAAGCTCCTGATCCAGTGCGGCCGCATTCATCAGGAAATCATCCATGACATCCATTTCTTCCAGTGTCTTTTTGGTTTTACCCATACCTCATACCTCCTCTGGCGGTACAGAAAGTACAGGTATCCCCTTCTCTTCTGTCTTCTTCCGCCTACATAATTTGTTTGTGTGAAAATGCAGGCGATACGCCAGAAGATGCCTCTGCCTGGTTCAGATCCCAAAGATTCAGATTCATCAGATTTTCACATGAATTTCTGTTACATTTTTATCGTATCAGTATATGAAATGTATGTCAAGTTGATTTTTGCTTTTTTATGGTCGTTATTTCGTTTTTGCAGTCTCTTTCACAAAAGCAGAGGCTGATACATTTGTATCAGCCCCTTTTGCTCTCACACTTTCTAAATTTAATCCACTGACGTTGTTAATGTTGCATGATTAAAACTCAGTGTTGCCGTTCCATCTCCATTATCCTTCCATATTCCCTGAATCGTAGAGGGACCTTCTGGAGGCATTTCCGAATTCTGACACATCAGAAATGTTCCGTCTGTATAAAGATCCAATGTTCCGTCTTCAAATGAGAATGGTCTGCAGTCCCCCGCAACAATATAGCTGTATGCACATCCTGTTCCTGCTGTTGTTGGTGTTGCTGTAAATGTAAATTTCAGAGAAACACCCAGTTCATTCATAGCTCCAGCATTTTCAAGATCAAAATTTTCACATACCTGCGGATAACTGAAAGATGCTCTGGCAATACCATCTGTATACAGATAATTCTCAGACATTACATTCGTATCTGCAAAAGTAACATTATCTGCTACATCCGCTACATCTGACTCACTGTTCAGCACATACGCACTGCTGCTTTTACTGACTGCTGTAATATTATAAGTTGTTCCCTTCTTCAAATTATCTGATACCAATGTATTATGCTCTGGTGACAAGTCTTCCATTGTGATCACAGTAACATCACTGGCATCCTCAGTGTTGATAAACGTCACATCCACTGTATCCGGGTAACACTGATAAGTATAAGTATCAATATTAGACAACTGTACTTCTACCGTGTCATCAAAAGTATTCCACAGATAATCAATAACAGGTGCATCCTGTTCACCTGAACAAGAGTATCCGGTTGTTGCTGCCATTGACATTTCATGCTGGCTGTCATTTACACTGGGAAAAGCAAATACCTTTACAAGATACTCGCCATATCCATACCGCAACAAATCATCAATATTTCCTTCGTAGCTTTCTCCTCCTTCTCCTTCTGCTTTCAAAGCGTCGCTGGAATACAGAAATGCATCTCCATCATTTACGGCATCAGGGGCACAGAAATAAACAAGATAATAATCTGCATTTTCCACACCGATAAAGGAATAATTCCCATTTTCATCCAAAGTAAATTCACCAGGAGTGTCCAGTTTAATTTTATCTGTACTTTTCTCTCCACCAGATTCTTTCTCGCTGTTGTTTGCAAACCATGTATTTAATGTAGATCCGACTGTAGAAAAATAAGTTTCTGTATTATCTGCCACTGAACTTGCACACCCGGTACATACACACATGAGAGAAGCCATCATTATAATACCTAATTTTTTCTTTATATTCATGATTTACGCTTTCTCCTTTCTTGTAAAACAGGAAATGATCCCAACAACTTCTGCTCCAAGGCACAGCACAATAATTGTAATAACAGGAAGCAGCGTTCCCCGTGATCCATACATATCAATTCCATTCAACCGGTCTGCCCACACAGGATAACTGTTCAGAAAAAATAACCCCATTCCCCATGCCATACCAATCACTTGTAAAAGATTCAATACTTCAGATAATTTCTTTTTAAGGATAACATAACCTACTCCACAGACAATACTGAATGCAAAGCTTAACGCAACTGCAATATCCATATAGTTATAAACTAATCCATAAATACAGAAGCTAATCAGGGTAACAGCACTGATTCCTGCACTGATCAGACTTAGTTTTTCACTGATGCTTTTCCCTTTCATCCCTCTTCCTCCTGTTTATCTTTTCTTTTTGAGAACATAGTAATTCCACCAGCAATGACACACCCTATAAATCCAGCCGCAAATACTGCTGTAGCAATCAGTATGGCTTTCTGCCATCCCGGCACAACCGTTATCACGATACTTCCGTTAGTCAACCCATTTACTGCAATGCTTCTACTGTCCACATATAAATTATTTTTAGCTGCACGCCTGAGTGCTGTTATAATTGCCGTATCCCCCTGATCAATCAATTTCCCAATAGAGGAACCAAACATCCCTGCATCCATACAATAATAATCCTGTCCGGTTACAAGGAATTCTGCAAAGTGATTTTTATACGCCAACGATGAATAGCCATCTGATGTAATGTGCCCCTTGAATCCCCATTCTCCTCTCAGCACATTATTTAACAGTGCGGAATCTGCATTATTGGGTACACATCCGATCCTATTAAATGCAGTCATAACTGACATGGCTCCACCTTTTCTGAATGCCCCTTCAAAAGATCTTAAATAAATCTCACGTAATGCCTGTTCATTCGTAAATGTGGAAATACCGTTTCGCCCGGTTTCCTGGTCATTCAGTGCAAAATGCTTAATACAGTAAATTACACCCACGTTCTGCATGGCTTCTGCTTCATACGCACCTACCAGATATCCATAGTTTCCATCTTCTGCATAATACTGATTATTTCTTCCGCCAAAGGCAGTTCTGTGGATGTTTCCACCGCCATACCAGATTTCATTAGCATCACAGAAAACAGCTTCTATTCCAAGCAAACGTCCTCTTTCTGAAAAACGTTCTGTATTCCATGTTCTTGATGTTGTCACCTCTGAAACCCAGGTCAATGCATCTGTTCCCGTACATGTCAGTGATCCAATTCCAATGTTATCATCTGTACGGTTCATTCCGGGCATTCCCACACTGTTGATTGCTTCAAAGCCGTCATTATCGGAAAGCAGTGTCAGCATCTCTTCAATAGTAAGCTGGTCCAAAAATGCATTCCATGTTTCTTCATCATCATAGTCTGTATAATAGAGATCCGCAAAGCTGATACCATTATCTGCACCAAAGGTATATTCTTCTCCTGTAGCATAATCAGAAGAATCATACCAGTCAGCTACCATGTCCTTTAACATTTCCTCTGACATTTCCACAGAGATCATAGCTGGATAAGTTCCTTCCCAGTCATTTCTGGAAAGATAGGTAAAGTCAATTCCGTAATAATTCAAATCTGCAAAATCAAACTGATTTGTTATTTCAGTTCCATTCTCTTCGGAATATCTGTAACTGTCTGTATCAAGTTGTGCCTGATTCCAGGTATAAGTCAGTGCCGCATTACCGTCATAATCCATTCCAGATTCTTTACTGTATCCCTTTGCTGACAGGACATTATTCAGAGCATCGTGTGCACTATTTCCTAATGCAAGATAATAATCTCCTTCGCTTAAGATATAACCTTTTGCCCCATCTGTGTCATAGCTTGCAAGGAAATAGCGTTCTACTGTTACTGTTATCTTTTCGCTTTCTCCCGGTTTCAGATCCCCTGTTTTTCCCATTCCGACAAACTGAATTGCTGATTTTTCAACATGATTTTCTTTTTCATAGTCTCCATAAGGTGTCTGTGCATATATCTGCACTACATCTCTTCCAGCAACCTCCCCTGTATTGGTAACTGTCACCTCCAGTTCATAGGCATCACTTTCAGCATTATATTTTACTTGATCGAGTGTCTGATCAAATGTCGTATAAGAAATTCCATCTCCAAATGTGAAGTTCACTTCATCAGAATAGTTCCATGCATTTCCCGTACTGGATCCAACTGTTCCACTGGCATTTCCCTGATCTGTTACCGTATCTTCATATCTGGTTTCATAATACTTATATCCAACATAAATTCCTTCTGCATAAACAATCCAGTTATTTTCAGAACCATCGGTTCCATAATCTGAATCATTCTTTTCTACCCAGTCCAAATTTGCCCATGATTGTGTATTTTCTCCCGCAAAAATAGTTGCCGGTGCAGACATGGAGTCAGACGCATATGTATCTACCAATCGCCCTGAGGGATTAGCTGCTCCTGTCAGGATATTTACCACACCTGTATATCCTGTTGCACCTGGTCTTCCAATTACGAGGCACGCATCAACACTATAAGTATCAAGCCATCCAAGTTCCATTGCCTGTTCAGAGTTGATTAAAACAATAATACTATCAAATATTCCTGCATCCTTCTGTTCTTTCAGATAAATCATCAATGCTTCTTCCTGACTACTCAGAGCAAGATAATGTCTTCCCTCTGCCGTAGTCATTGCTGCATCACTACTTTCCCCTCCGGCTCTGGATAGAACAACAATCGCTGCATCATTACAGTTGTTCTGCCATGTACTTTCATTCTCTTTTACCTTCGCTATATCCCCCTCCACAATCTCGGTTCCACTGGTTGTTCCAAGCTCGGCGTAAACCTGTTCACCAAGAACAGCATTTACTCTCTCTACTCCAAGCGTATCCTGTAAAGCAGAGGTAAGCGTTGCCGGTACAATAGCTTCAAACGGTGTTTTGGAAGATATCCCTACAGAATGGAATGCTCCATTTCCAAACAAAGTTACTCCTGCGTTTTCTGAAAGTGGAAGTACATTATTATGGTTGGTCAGAAGAACAGTTCCCTCCTCTGCCTGTGCAATATTCTCAGAAGCTACATCCAGTTCCAGTAACAACGCTGCCTGATTGTTACTGCTGTCTGTTCCATACTCATTATCATAAGCCGCTTCAATAACACCATCTGCATTGTCTGGCTGGATAATTTTCGTTGTATTGATATTCAGATAAGAATTGATAATTCCCGCATAAGTAAATGTCAGTGTTGTTGCTGTCATGCAAAGCATAGTAAACAGTGCCATCACACTGGCAACTCCACGCAGGATTGCTGTATTTCGTTTCATAAATTTCCTCCTTCCTTTTTTTCGGTAAGTTTATTTTTTTCAGACATATTTTTCTCCTCAAGATTTATTTCGCTTTTCTTTTTCCTGGCATTACCCAGAATTTCATGGTCGGATAGCTGATTACAACCTGTACCAGAATATTCAGAATATTTGCAAGTGTGGGAACCACCCCCTGCGGGATCCCAAGCCTGATCAGCCACCCCTGACTGTAAGCCGGCAATGCCGTAGATACCAGCACCAGAACTACTGCCAGTACCGCATATTTCCAGGCTGCTTTTCCAAAAGCCGCATCCGAATGAAACACCAGATTTTTCTGTACAAAGAAATTCACCGTCTGGGCTGCTGCCGTTGCCACAAGGAAACTTAAAAATCCGCAAAGCATCAGGCTTTCCCTTGTTGTATAATCAAAAATCCAGGCCTGAAAGGGTATTTCTTTCAGTCCCTTGAACACAAACCCTGTACAGATCCACATCACTACAAAATTCGTGACCGTTGCGCAGTTTGACAGGATATTAAAGATAATGAACTCATAAAGATCCGGATGGTTTTCTTTCCATTGTTTCAGTCCCTTCATGTCTCACCTTCTTTCTTCTGATTATCCTCACCGGCCTGTCTCTCCAGCGTCTCTTCATATTCTCTGTTGGCACGGCGGTTTTTAAAAAATCCTGTTATCACCTTTGAAAGGCCCTGCAGGGTTCTACCGTTTACCACCAGCAAAATGCCATCCACCATTTTCATGTCCACCATGCCTTCTGTCATTTTGGCAATAGCCCGGAAGGGCATATTATACTGAAACAGAGTATTCAGATCCGGCTGTTTTTCCTTTTTTTCCGCCTTCTCAATTTTCTTCTTAAGGCTTCCTGCGATCAGCCTTGCCAGCGGATTTATGGCATAGCGCATATCTGACAGGGGATCATTCCGGTCAAGAGTCCTTCGCTGTTTCCGGCTGTCTGTCTGCTCTTTTGCACCAGGCAGCATTTCCGGTTCACCAGCTTTCGCCAGTGTCTCTCCCGTCATCTGTACTCCACTTTCTTTCACCTGTAGCCCCGGCAGAGAAATCTCTCCGGTCAGCCGGATATCCTGGCTGCTGCTTCCTGCAAGGATCTGATAAGTTCCTTCTTCCTGCTCCCAGCTTCCGCTTCTTTCATTGAAAAACCGGAAGGTTTTATCATCGAAGGGAATCCTGGCTTCCTTTTCTTCCCCGGCTTTCAGATGGAGCTTTACAAATCCTTTCAGCTCCTTTTCCGGCCTGCTGACCTTACTTTCCGGAAGCGCCACATACATCTGCACGATTTCGCTGCCATCCACAGTTCCTGTATTCTTTACCTTCAGACTGATTCCCTTGTCAGCTACCTGCAGATCCCTGTAGGCAAAAGTAGTATAGGAGAGTCCGAATCCAAAGGGGAACGATACCGGAATCTGATTTTTTTCAAAATAGCGGTAGCCTGTGAAGATCCCTTCCCTGTATTCCAGAGTTCTGTCCTTCGCCGGATAACAGGGATACGAAGGGGTATCCTCGTAGCTCCAGATCCAGGACTCTGTCAGTTTTCCGCTCGGATTAACCGCTCCGGTCAATATTTTCATCACTGCACCTGCACCTGTTTCTCCGGATAAGCCGGTATGCAGGATGGCTCTGCAGTCCTTTTTCCACCAGGTACCTACTACGCTTCCTGTGCTGAGCACTGCCACCACTGCCGGATTGACTCTTGCGATTTTATGTAGGAGTGACAACTGATTCTGGGGAATATTGATGCTTTTCCTGTCCGTCCCTTCCGTTTCCTCCTGTTCGCCAAGTCCAAGGAAAAACAGTACAACATCTGCCTCCCCGGCAAGCTTCAAAGCACAGGTCTCTCTCTTTTTATCCACTTTTCCGCTCCGCAGATATCCACGCTCTGCACCTGCAAGAACCAGCTCTGTTTTCCGGATTTCTTCTGCTGCAGTTTCTACTAAAATGGCATTCACACAGGAAGAACCGGCTCCCTGATATCTTGGAGAAAAAGCAAAATCACCGATCAGCGCTACTCTGGTTCCTGCTTTCAGGGGCAGAATGTTTTCTTCATTTTTCAGAAGCACCATGCTTTCTTCTGCCGCCCGGCCTGCCAGTCTGTGATGCTCCTGATAAAGGCTTTCCTTCTGCCCTTCCAGCTTATGTTTCTCTTCTGCGGAATGCTTCGGAAAGGTAAGAGCCGCTGTCAGCAGTTCATCCACCCTTTCATCAATTTCCTGCTCTGTAATCCTTCCTTCTTTCAGCGCCCTGATCAGCTCTCTGGCACTGTCGAAGCCACAGCCCGGCATCTGCAGGTTGGAACCATTCCGGATGCCCTCCGTAAAATCATTGCCGCCGCCCCAGTCCGTGACCACGAACCCTTCAAATCCCCACTCCTTCCGGAGGATCTGCTTCAACAGAAAAGGATTTTCATTGGCATAGGTGCCGTTCACTTCATTGTAGGATGACATTACAGCCCCCGGCTTTCCTTCCTTCACCGCAATTTCAAATCCTGTCAGGTACATTTCTCTGAGTGTTCTTTCATCCAGCACGGCATTCAGTGCCATCCGTCTTTCTTCCTGACTGTTCACCGCAAAGTGCTTGGCACAGGCGCTGACGCCCACTTTCTGGATGCCACGGATCATGGCTGCCGCCATTTTACCGGACAGATAAGGATCCTCCGAAAAATACTCAAAATTCCTGCCACAGAGCGGATTCCGTTTCAGGTTCAGCCCCGGTGCCAGAAGTACACTGACATCTGCTAATGCCGCTTCCTGTCCAAGTGCCTCTCCTACTTCCTCTTCCAGCTTTTCATTCCAGCTGTCTGCCACGGTAGCTGAAGAAGGAAAACAGGTTGCCGGCAGGGAAGGATTCAGTCCAAGATGATCTCCCTCGCCGCACTGTCTCCGAACGCCGCTTGGTCCGTCCGCAAAAGTAATACTGTCTATTCCAAGATGAGCATAACCTCTTGAGGCCCACTCATTTTTGCCTGTCAAAAATGCGGCTTTTTCTTCCAGTGTCATTTTTTCTATCAGCTCCTGATGCCGCATTCTTTCTCTCACCTCCTTTTTTCTGTAGTAAGACGTCTTTTTCTGATTTTCATTATAAACAAAAAACCAGAGGGAATTTCCCTCTGGCACAAATGGTCAGAAATCTGTCATGAACTGCATCTGTTTCCTTCTTTTGGTATCAGGATCCGCATGGAAAAGAAGTGATCCTTTACTCCAAACTGTATGGTTCCTCCATACTTTTTCACTGTATAGCTGATACTTTTAATTCCAAATCCATGATTGGCAGCATCCTGCTTTGTTGTTACCGGAAAGCCATTCTTTATCTTTACCTCCCCGTTACAATAATTACGGACCTCTGCATAAATAAACTGTTTCCGCAAAGACACCTCCATGTGAATGATCCTTTTTTCCGGATCCGGAACCTGGATCACATGCTCAATGGCATTGTCCAGCGCATTACCAAAAATCGTACAGATATCCGTCACATGCATGAACTTCAGAAGCTCTCCATCTGCCACACAGGTAAAAGTGATCTGATGACTGTGGATCAGCGGCATCTTTCCATCTAACACCCCATCCAGTACCTGATTGCCGGTCTGCCGCTCCGGCTGGTATGCTGAAAGCTCTCCTTCCATCTGGTCGATCCACTGTGACCGTTTCTCCGGATCCTGTTCTGCCCGAAGTCCTGCGATCTGATGCTTCAGGTCGTGGTATTTCATATTGATCAGGTCGGTAACCTCCTGATAATTCCGGTAGCTGTCATACTGGGCGGTCAGCATGCTCTGGATCTTTGACAGTTCCTTTTCCGCACCCACCTCATAACGAAGACTCTGATAGGCATAAAGGATCGCCAGTCCCCCAAAGTCCACCAGCGTCCTTATCGTGAAAATATCGGATGCAATGGTTCCGCTGAAAGGGGTATTGCGGTACACAAAGCTTAAGTTGCTGAGCATAAAAGCACTGAGTACGATCAGCAGGGTACTGCTAAGCTCCCTGACACTGATCTCCAGTTCTACCTCATCCCGTTTCATCCTGGATTCTATGATAAAGAGCACCAGTGCCACTGCGCCATAAACAAAAATCAGCGCAAGTACATTAAAAATCCCTCTCTCTTCCCTGCCACCGTGCACAAAGTATTCCAGCTGCCACTCCAGGGAGGCCATAAATTCCGCCGCCAGAAATGCTTTCATACAGCAGTAAGCCACCATTTTCCAGGTAATATCCATGATCAGCCAGAGAAATAGAAGCATGATTAAAATGGCGATTACCATACAAGGGATCCAGAGAAGTGTCGGAACCTCTCCCGTAAGCATCAGCCAGCCTGTCAGCAGCAGAAGCACTGCAACCGCAATCCCTGTAAAAACAACCGGTTTTACTTTTCTTCTGTAGAAAAAGCAGAACAGCATACAGCACAGCCATTCTGCGATCGCCGTATAATATCTTGGTATATCCTGATAGGCACCTGTCAGTATTTCTTCCATGATTAATGTTCTCCCATATATTCTGCCAGTGCTGCCATGAAATCATTTTTTCTTGCCCGGCTGATCAGAAGCGCCTCTCCCAGGATCATACAGCAGCCATCCCTGACGCCGTCCACATATTTCAGATTCACAAGATACCCTTTATTGCTGCGGAAAAAGCCAAGCGGCACAAACCTTTCCTCCGCATCCTGCATTCTGGCTCTCTCCTTCAGGTCTCCGTTTTCTGTATGATAGATCAGATTGTGGCCTTCGCTTTCGATATAATAAATAGAAGTGGCATCCAGCCTTACGACTCCCTCCTGTGTATTCACCTTCACCGGCCAGCCAGTCTTCTGTGGGATCCTGCTGATCGCACGCTCTAACTTTCTTGCAAAGGAAAAATAGGTCACTGGCTTCAGCACATAGTCCATGGCATCCACCTCGTAGCCACGGATCGCATAGTTTGTCATGTTGGTGATAAACATGATCACTACCTTAGTATCAAGCTTCCGTATTTCCTCTGCTGCTGTCATGCCATCCATAAACTGCATCTGGATATCCATCAGGATGATGTCATATTCTCCGGTATACTTTTCCACGATCTCATCCCCGTCTGTGAAGCGGATCACCCTAAACCGTCTGCCGGATTCCTGCTGGTATTTCTCAATATATTCAGTAAGCTGCTTTGCGTAAGCTTCTTCATCTTCTACAATGGCAATGGTGATCATATCCTGACACCCTCCTGTCTGATTTTCGTACGCATCATTATAGCAGAACTTCTCCTTACTTTCCACCTTTCTTGACAGTCCCGGGAACATATGTTATAGTAAGCCGCATAAAACCCTGCGGGGTGTGGATTTTTCAAGAGTGATCTTCTTTTCGCCACACAGTAGCCTATACTGTATGGCTTTTTTTGTGGAAAAAATTGGAAATTGCAGGAGTGAAAGAAAATGGATCAGAATTTTATGAAAGAAAAGAAAATATTGCCGCTTGTGATCTCCATGGCGCTGCCCATGGTACTCTCCATGGCGGTCAATTCCCTGTACAACATCGTGGACAGCTACTTTGTAGCCAGAATCAGTGAAAATGCCATGACAGCCCTTTCTCTGGTATATCCCGTCCAAAACCTGATGACAGCCATTGCGGTGGGCTTTGGTATCGGTATGAATGCAAGGATCGCCTTCTGTCTTGGTGCACAGGATCAGAAGCAGGCCGATCAGGCTGCTGCAACCGGTATGGTACTCAGCATTATCCACGGCCTTATATTAATGGTCATCTGTCTTCTTGGCATGCCAAAATTCCTGTCTCTGTTTACTGACAATGAAGAGATCCTTTCCATGGGACTGACCTATGCGAACCGTGCCTTCCTGTTCTCCGTCATCATCATGCTTGGCATTTCTCTGGAAAAGGTATTTCAGGCTGTTGGACGCATGAAGGTATCCATGATCAGTATGATGTGCGGCTTTATCGCCAATATTATACTGGATCCGCTGATGATCTTCGGGATCGGTCCCTTCCCCGAAATGGGAATGGCAGGTGCTGCCTATGCTACCGGAATCGGCCAGTTCATCACACTGCTTGTTTATGTTGTGTTCTGCATTTTCCGGCCACTGCCGGTTTCCTTTGCAAGGGAAAATATTGTATGGAACAGAGCACTGCTGCAAAAGCTATATGCCGTTGGTATCCCGGCTTCCCTGAATATGGCCCTGCCGTCCCTCCTGATCTCTTCCCTGAACGGCATCCTGTCTGCTTTCTCTGGAACCTATGTCCTGGTGCTCGGCGCCTATTACAAGCTGCAGACCTTTATTTACCTGTCTGCGAACGGTATCATCCAGGGCATCCGTCCACTGATCAGCTTTAATTACGGTGCCGGGGAAAAGAAACGGGTTCAGCAGATTTTTGGTACCACCCTTGCCCTGACAGCAGGTGTCATGGCTGTTGGTACCCTGCTTTCCTTCCTGATCCCCGGTCAGATGATCGGCCTTTTCACGGAAAATCAGGAAACCATCCAGATCGGTATCAAAGCCCTTCATATCATCAGCCTTGGCTTTATCGTATCAGCGGTGTCAGTCACCTGCTGCGGCGCGCTGGAGGCTCTTGGCAAGGGAATGGCTTCTCTGCTCATTTCCCTGTCAAGATATGCTGTGATCATCATTCCGGCTGCTTTCCTGTTCAGCCGCCTGTACGGAGCCGAAGGTGTATTTGCCGCCTTCCCCGCAACTGAACTGCTGACTGCTGTCTTTGCATGGATTGTCTATAAAAGAAATCAAAGGTGCTGAAAAACAGCTTATTTTTCCTCTTTATACTCTTTTGTAAAGAGGAATGGCAGATACACAATCCCGTTTACAATAAGAACCATCAGAAGATCCTTCCAGCTGTAAATGCGGCCTCCAAAGTCTGCACTGCCCGTCAGTACGGCGATCACGTTGTTATTGATGTAATGAAGCACTACTGCAGTCCAGATATTCCCGGTTCTGCTATAGGCAAAGCCAAAGAATACAGAATAGCAGATACAGGCAATGATCTGGATCAGGATGCTCTGCAGCCACGTATCCGGACTGTAATAAAACAGATTGATCGGCAGATGCCACAATCCCCAGATCACACCAAGCAGAAGGACACCGCCCTTTAATCCGAACCTTTTCTGCAGAACGGGCTGCAGGAAATAACGCCAGCCATACTCTTCCCCGAAAAAGATAATATAACTCAGGAAGTAATTGATCACAAGCACCGGAAGCATGATGTAAAGAGACGGGTCTGCAAAAAGAGAACCGAATTCCCTGATCTGCCCCTCCAGAAGATAACTGAGCAGCAGTCTTACCACATAAAGCAGCAGAAACAGCAGCATGATCAGGAAGGAAGCCTTCACCTGATGTCCTCTAAAATTCAGCCCTGCCACTTCTTTTATTTCCCTCTTTTCCAGGAGGAGAAGGACAAGCGCAGCTACACCTCCAACGATAAACACGTAGCTCTGGATCACGTACCAGCCCTCCCCTACGCCTATCACATTACCAAGCGGAATAATTATGCTGAGTACAGCGCAGATCACGGTAAGTGCCAGCACCACAAAATATGTCACAAAGAACTTCATCGGCAGCTTCTGCTCTTTTTCTCTTGCTGCAAGCAGCACTACCATAACTCCCGCCGCCGGATACAGCATCTGTACCGCCGGAAAGCTGCTGATATCCCTTCCAAGGAAATAACCGATCCCCATCAGTATTCCCATTACCAGTGTCAGACCGAAATTAACACCAAAGAACAGTTTCATCTGTTTATTCTCATTCATCCTCGTCATCTCCCAGCATTTCATTTTCTATTTTCTGCTCCCTGAGCTTTGTCACCTTTCCCACGATCAGAAAAGCCACAAAACAGAGCACAAAAATGATGCCTCCATCACACGCCCCTGCGATCAGTCCGACCATCACTTTGTCAGACAACTTTTCCACATAAGGGTTCTGCGCCGCCGTGCAGACACCAAACAGGATCCCCCCAAGGACAGCGCCTGTCAGACTGTACAGCAAATATGCCTTCACACCCGGCACTTTCCTGTGCTGGAAATTCCAGACACCCTTCCACATACAGCCAACCACCACGCAGATAGACGCTATCATAAATGTGATCCATTCCCCCTGGATCTGCTCAAAGGGCATCCCTTTGATATTTCTCTGATAAATAATACTGATCAACAAAAGCCAGTAGGTGATCCAGAAGCACGTATGCTCTACTCTGTATATTTCCTGCTGCTGTCTTTCATCAGCCTGCTTCGCAAATAATTTCTTCCAAAGTTTCATTTCACTTACTCCTCTCTCTCCTCATCTTCCCAGAAAAGTCCATCCAGCGTCCTGTCAAGTGCCCTGCAGATCGCAATACAGAGCTGCAGAGATGGATTAAATTTCCCTGCCTCGATCATTCCGATCGTCTGCCTGGTCACTCCTACCTTCTCTGCAAGCTGCTCCTGGGACAGATCCTTTTCAATCCTCGCAATTTTCATCCGTTTATTCTTCATACCATTATCTCTCTCCTCTTCCGGATGTTGTGATCTGACGGTGTACGTCGGTCAGGCATTTCTTTTTTCTGTATCCGTCATAGGTATAGTAATATTTCTTTTTCTTTTTGTCAACTATATTTTACATTTTGTAAACTGATTATTCTGTTTGCTTTCAAAGCACCAGCAATTGATGAACCACAATTCAGAAAAACCGGTAATTTGATCATTCTGGATTTTCACCATAATTTCACTTATAGCAACAAAAAGTCCATTGCAATAAGTAGAAACTTTCTACATATTGCAATGGACTTTTTTACAAACTCAGACTTGGTGCAAGCACCATTTCCGATAAAAACCTCAAGAGTTTTTGTTCCATGTACTTATACTACCTAATCGTTAAAATAATGTCAACCTATTTTAACTTAATTTCAATTATTTTACCATGTTTTAATATTCAATTCCAATCTCCTTATATTCCAGAAGTCTTGCTTTTCCCATGGGAAGTTTCATGCTGACTCCTTCCATAGTCCCATCTAAAATTCCATTTACTGCAGTGAAGAAATCCTGGATCACCTGTTTGTCTACAGGTCTGCTGTGATGTCCCGGCCATGTGATATCATAAAGTGGCTCTATGTGGATCAGCTTTTCCAGTGAGTCCCTATACACCTCCATAGCTGCTGCATACTCCAGCTGCAACAACACATGTGCCCTGCAGCAGGTGTCTCCGGTGAACATCCATCTGTTTTTTTCATCCAGAAAACAGACTGAACCAACAGAATGCCCCGGTGTCTTTACTACCCGGATTCTTCTGCCTCCCAGGTCAAATGTCATTTCTTCCTCATAATAATGACATGTTTTCTTCACCGGCAGAAGTCTGTCCTGCGTAAAAATGCGGCGGACAGATTCTTTACTGTGCAGCCTGTAAAGTTCTTTATCCTCTTCTGCAAGCCATACCTCATCAAATGCCCCTGTTCCGCCAATATGGTCTGCGTGGCCATGTGTCAGTGCCACTGTGACTGGTAAATGGACAAGTTCTTCGCAGATTTTTTTCAGTGCAATCGTTCCAAAACCAGTATCAATCAATAAAGCCTTCTGACTGCCTGCAAGAAGGTACATATAGGAACCTGCAGTTTCATTATATTCTGCAATGAGCCATGTCTGCTCATTTAATTTCTCTGTCTCATATTTCATAGATTTGTCTGTTCTTTCCCGCCTTCCTGAATGATCAGCCTGTTCTTCGTACCTGCTTCTATCCCTGCAAGAAAGGAAAATGCCGGATCCAGCATCTGTTCCCAGTAATCTAATTCATGGTCACCGTGACCGCTGCAATAAATGTGAGGAATATTTTCTTTCCTCAAAGCAGCCTCAAATTTTTTCACTGCATCATACACAATACGATCCTCCTTTCCACAGCACAGAAATAATTCCGGCCTGTTATCCATATCCCTTCTTGTCCACTGTGCGCACAGATCACATTTGCTGCCATAATAAGCCTGTCTGCTTCCGAAAATACCACAGAACTGCTCAAAGGAAAATCCAGGGGCTCCGTCTGTCATCAGCATATACGCATCCGCTGCCGGTGAAAATGCCGCCACCTTTGAGAATGTATCCCGATATTTAATGCCATTATACAATGCGCCATATCCTCCCATGGAAATTCCGCCAAGAAAGGTATCTTCTCTCCTTGTCGATAAAGGAAGTATTTTTCTGGTCATTTCCACCAGCTCTTTTCCTATATAGGTGCTGTAAAAGGTCATACGGTCTGCTATATTCTGATAGAACAGGTTCTCACCATCCGGCAATACAATGGCTATGCCCTTCAGTTCAGACTGTCTTCTGAGCCCAAGGTATGTGATCAATTCTGTTGCATTTACGCTGTATCCCGGCAGTAAATATAATGTTTTATAGGGTGGCTCCCATTTTCCTGAAAGTCCATCCGTAGGAAGAATCACTTTTATGTTGACACTACGCATCAAAGCTTCTGATTTATAATCGATCTGCAAAAAAGCCATCTTCTTATCTCCGTAATCTAATTTTTTTATTTAAATATAAGCTGTGCGAAATCACATATGCACATACGCCATACATTCCAGTCATGTGCACCCGGATATACTCTGCGGATCTGATTGATTCTCTTTTCCTTCAGGATCTGATCATCGTGGTCAAAATGCTCCCAAAAAGGATCCTGATCCCCCATGGCACGGAAATAAACATCAAATATACTATTGAACATATCCGCATCATCTAAAATCTTCATATGCTCATTCTTACTGACTTCCCTCTGAACCATATCAAGCGGGCTGCCCTGGATCATATCTGATACAAAACCGCTAAAGATTCCAAGGGAACTGAAATACCCAGGATGATCGAAGCCGGTAATGCTTGTCTGTAAAGAGCCCATAGAAAGTCCTGCCATTGCACGCATCTTTTTCGTTCTTCCTATGCGGAATTTTTCCTCTGCATAAGGAATAATATCCATTAAAAGCTGCTTTTCAAAAAGTCTGAAGTCAACAATTCTTTTTCCATTCCCATCCAACGTCTGAACCATGCCATTACTCATGACAACCACCATTGGAACTGCCTTTTTCTCTGCGATCAGATTATCAAGGATAAAGTTCACCTTACCGGACGCTGTCCAGCCGACTTCATTTTCACCATGTCCATGCTGTAGATAGAGCACCGGAAATTCTCTTTCCTTCTCTTTCTCATAGCAGTACGGTGTATATACTACGCAGCTCTCCCATTCCCCTGTCACCTTTGAGAAAAAATACTCTCTGCGGACACTTCCGTGAGGAACGTCCTTAATGCAATAGAAATCTTCAGCTTCTATTTCAAGTGCCACATAGTTATAGGGACGGCTGTAGCCATAAGTGATCGGAAGCAGTGGGGTCACAACCTCCACACCATCAATTTTTAACTGCACATACTGGATTCCGGCGTGTACCGTATACTTCATTCTCCAAATGCCGTTCTCCTCTCTGCTGCACGAAAATTCTTCCTCATTCATAGTAAATGTGACTTTCTTTGCTTCCGGTGCCCTGAGCTGAAGAAAATAATGCTCTCCCTCCTTTACCAGAGCCGGAACCTGTCCCTCCCACGAAAGTACACGGTCAAATCCAAGCATTTGCTCATTTATATTATAATTCATGCTTTTTCCTCCATCATAAAGCGTTTGGAAACAATCCCGTATCCATCAGACTATTCCCGTCCTTCCATCCGGTGTGCATTCTGTGATCACATATCCGGATGTTTTGAGATCAGCCGTCAGTTTTGCTTCATAACCGGCATTTTCCCATACAAATTCCATCCTGTTTCCATCGGCATTTACCGTGATACTGCTGTCTTCTGCAAATGCAGGGAATGTATTACGAAAACGGAGCATCTCCAGCTGTCTTGCCACAATAGGTTTCTTAAGTGACGTTTTCATCTGCTCTGTCGTAAGATTTGTGCGGTTGATTTCTTTATGTCCCCCTGCTCCGGCACGCTTTACTGCTTCATAATCGTTCTTTCCAGCAAAAAGGTCGAGATACCAGATCTGGGGTTTTCCAGGCATGAAAAGCTGCAAAGCCCTTGCAAGGAGCATCCTGTCATCTGATTCTCCAAGCGCACTATAATAGGTTGCATTTACCTGATAATACATATTTTTCTGTCCGTGAAGATCCTTGACATAGCCGCCTCTTCCGACAATGGTATCTATAAGATTCCGAATACGCTCTTCTGACAACAGTCCCTTTAAATCAAGGAGTGGAATTCCATCATGGCAGCCAAGCATATTAACGGTATGTATCCCTTTTTCAATTAATTCCTGCGCCCAGGCAGCCAGATGACTGCCATCTCCGCTTTCCAAAGCATCAATGATCAGCCCGGGAAGGAAAAAATCATAGGTCATATATCCCTTTTCTGCAATCTGTTCATAATTTTTCTCACCATAACCAGCATGGATCTCTGGAAGCAGTGTCAGATTATATTTATCTGCAAGTTCCCGTATCCTTTCCAGAAGCTCCCAGGTTTCAGGTTCATTTAAGAAGTTCTTCTCACCCGGTTCCTTGGGTGCATAGGCAAATGCATCCAGACGCACAATCCTTGCACCATATTCTGCAAGCTTCTTTAGTGTATCATCATAGAACTCCCATACAAGTGGGGATTTGATATTAAGATCCATCTGCCCTAGGTAATGTTTTCCCCTCTCCATGCAGCTGACAATCTTTTCCTTTTCTTCCCCAGACAGGAACCTGGTTACCCTGCTGTTTTCCTCTGCAGTAAGAATTTCTGACGGCTCCTTTCCTTCTGTTGTCTGCCGATTTAATAATTCTGCCAGCATCTCGGATTCTGTATACTGCAGTCCGGCTGCCTGCATCAGATCCTGCGCATCTACCATACGATAAGTAACCTTCTGATAAAATGTATTCCAGTAAGGAACATTTCTTCCATCAGGAAATCGTACCATTAAAATCGGAAGCCCTGGCTTCCGGAAAAACATATCTTTGATATATTCCGGATCCGGCCTTATATATCCCTCTTCTGTCATCCTGCCACAGCTATCCCAGAACTTATTCCAGTCAATAAAAAAATCCCGGTATTTGGATTTATCTCCGTTTTTCAGGATATCCTGGAACTGTCCGGATAATACAGATGCATGATTTAATATAAAATCCAGCTTCAGATCAATTCCAAGTCCCTCTAACTGATCCAGTGCTTCCCTGGATGCCAGCATCTTATTCAGCGAATAATCAATCACAGAAAAGCCTCTGTCCAGATCGGTATGAAATATGCTTGGAAGTATATAACAGGAAGAAAATACATCTTTCATCTCCGTTTTTTGCAGGAATGCTGCAATATCATCTAACGTTCCACCCATGCTGTCCGGATAGACATTTAACATTGGTCCGATATTCATAAGCCTATCTTCCTTCCTCCATTTGCCTGCAATATGTCTCATAGCTCAGGAGCTCCCCACCTTTGGAAATGATGATCTCTGCTTTTGTCGCCTGCTGCTCCAGCATTTCCTGCTCTATTTCCAATACCATCATGGTAAACGGACTGTCAGTTGCACCGTCCCGGTTTCTTGCCCTGCGGTGCGCCAGTGTCTCCCTGGGTGTACTGTTTAACAAAACCGGAATATCTACTCCTCTGTAATTATCACTGTTTCCATGTGTCCATTCGATCACGAGGACCTGCACACCGGAGAAATCCACCTTTTCATACCATAATTCGGTATCCTTTCTTCCCATGCGCTTCAGCCAGATCTCATCAGAGCCTGCCTTGAATTCCCTTACGATTTTTTCTACTTCATCAAATCCGATCTCATCATTTGAGCCAAGATATCTTTTCAGGCCTTCTTTCCCATTTCTGAGATAAACCTCATACCAGCCGTACTCTCCGATATGCGTTCTGTTAGCGTCATCATTCTTTTCCTGAAGTCCATGGATGACTGTAAAGCGATCTGCCGTGAACACACCTTCCCTTACCATTCCCTGTAATGCACTCTCCCGGAAAATATGAAGACGTTCTGCATCATTATATACTGGAATCCTGTGAGGATAATTATCTCCTGATAAGGTATAGCTTCCAATTCCCGCTTCCTTTAAATAAAAGGCTAATAAAGAAGCAATTTCTGATTTTCCAACTCCGGAGCCTCCACAGACCGTGATGACAACCTTTCCCGTATCGGATTTTTCAGAAGCCTCTGCCAGTTTGGGCAGCAATTCCCTGAAAATAATATTTGCTTTCTGAACATGCTCCCTGGTAATATCCACCTTATCTCCCGGCATATCACCATGCACAATATCCTCCGGGATAACAGGCGGCTGCCAGTCTGTTATCTGATTTACAATTTCTGCAACTGATTTCATCTTTGATCGTCTCCTCTATTCTTCCCCAAGTGCCCATCGTACTGCAGGTTCTAAATACTCATTCCAGAATTTCCATTCATGAATTCCCGGGCTTTCCCTGTAGGTCACGTTCACACCATTTTCTATGAGGAAATCACGGAACTCATGGTTTTCCTCTATCAGGAAATCTTCTGATCCGCACGCCATGAAAACCGGCTGGATCATCTCTTCTTTTTTTACTCTTTCTTTCACAAGGTATTCCGGGTTATTTTCACTCTCATCAAGCTGGTTAAGATCTCCGAAAATCTGTGTATAATAATCATAATCTGCAATATCATTCTTACTTCCCGGCTGCATCCCTTTGATTCCGTTCACAATAAGAGCTGCTGACAGCCCGAACATTTTACCAAACCGTTCCGGGTATTTTAAAGCCGTATGGATCGCTCCAAAACCACCCATGGATAAACCGCCGATAAAGTTATCCTCCGGATCCGCAGACAGTCCAAAGGTCTTCTGGCAGTAATCAGGAAGCTCTTCTGCTGTAAATGTCTCATACCTGCGTCCGGTTCCCTTTCCATTCAGATAAAAGCTGTTTTCACCTGCAGGCATCACCACTGCAAGATTATATCTGACTGCAATGTCCTGGATCAGGCTTCCCGTCAGCCAGTCCTGTGTGCTTCCGGAAAATCCATGAAGAAGATATAAGGTCTTTACCTGTCTCTTATAATATGGATTGTCAGCAAGTGTCTCCGGCTGTGTATCATTTGGTAAAATGATATGAAATGTGATGATCCGGCTGAGCGCCACTGAATATGTATTAACCTGCAATAATGCCATATTGGTTTACCTCTCTTTTTTTCTATGCTAAAATGTATTTTATTAATTAGAAAGAAGGGATAGCAATGTCACAACTGTATGAGGCATATAATGATATTGTCTCGTTTCTTCCTGTAAACATATACCGGCACAATCTTACCGGGAATTATATATACGCCCCACTGCACTTTCATCGGAGCATCGAGCTGACTGTAACCCTGACAGGGAGCATTCGTTTTAATTCAGGAAGCTGCAATTTTGATTTCAAGGAATCTGACTGGCTGTTGATCAATAGCTGTGAGCTGCATTCCTGCAGATATATTTCCCCCTCTGATTCCTTTACCGGAATCAGTATTTTATTTTCCCTCCCATTTATAGAAAAATGGCTTGGAAAAAATCTGTTTTTTTACAATCCAAACAATGATCTGTTAACAGAAAAAATCAAAAAAATCTCTATTGAAATTTTTAACATGGATCCTGATGCACCCACTTATCAGTTCCTTCTTATGAGCAAAATTTATGAAATACTGGCTTTACTAGCAACCAGTTGTATAAAAAAGGATACCTCCTACTCTGCTCCAAGCAAACAGGATGTCCACCTGGCATCCTCTTTTGCTGACTATATTGAAAATCATTATCAGGAAAATCTTACGCTGACAGATGTTGCGGATCATTTCCAATATACAGCCAGCTATTTTTCCCGTCATTTCAAGGAAACCCTGGGTGTAAATTTTCTTTCCTATTTAAATTTCGTCCGTGTCAGCCATGCTGCCGAGCAGCTTTCCAGTGGCCAGGAAAACCTGACTGAATGTGCATTCCGTAATGGGTTTCCCAATATAAAATCATTTATTACCATGTTCAAGAAATTATACGGCTGCACCCCAGGCGTGTTTCTTGCTTCCCGGAAGCACTAGCCCTTTACACTTCCGGCAACCACTCCTTCTATAATATATTTCTGTCCAAACAGATAGAATGCCAGTACCGGCAGAATACTCAGCAGCAGACCTGCCATCATCGGTGCATATTCTGCTGTATGATTGGTAAGGAAGGTTTTGATTGCAATTGCCAGAGTCTTTGTTCCCTGCTTAGTGAGGAAAAGGCTTGACATAAGGAAATCATTCCAGACACCCATAGCAACAAATACTGTAACCGTAATGATAATCGGTTTCAGCAGCGGCAGAATGATACTGAAAAACGTTTTTGTAAAGCTGCATCCATCGATTCTTGCTGCCTCATCCAGTTCTTCCGGAATCCCTTCTGCAAATCCTTTATACAGAAACACTGCAAACGGAAGGTTTAACCCTACTGCAACATAGGCAACGATCAGTAAATTATTGGAAAGTCCCAGCCATCCGGCATAAATTTTCACCAGCGGTATCATATAAACCTGGAATGGTGCAACCATAGATGCCAAAAATGCGCCAAAAATGATTTTATTAATTCCCCATCTTTTTCTTGCAAAAAAATAACCTGTCATAGAGCCAATCAGCATATTGACTGCAACTGCCAGTACTGTGATCACTGCTGTATTCCTGAGAGAAGACCAGAAATTCATTCTGTTAATCGCAACTCTGAAATTGTCCAGACTGAACTTTTTCGGCAGTGCAAATGGTGCAGTTATAAATTCATTCGTGGTCTTAAAGGAATTAAGCACAAGTACAAAAAATGGTACCATAAAAAGAAGTAAAACAATTAATGTAATAAGGAAAACCGCATTCTTCTTCGCTTTTGTCATGACTCCTCATCTCCCTTCTTTGTGAAATATACCTGCAGCAGTGAGATTACTGCAACGATCACAAATAATACGATGGCCTGTGCTTGTCCTTTTCCGAACTCCATACTGGTAAAAGCTGTCTGATAAATCTTGTATGCGATTAACTCTGTTGACTTATATGGTCCACCAGCCGTTAAGGAAAGATTCATATCAAAAGACATAAAGGTTCTGGAAATTGACAGGAAAATACAAATTGCTGTTGTATTACGTATCAACGGTACCTTCACCTTCCTGACAGTCTGCCAGGCCGTTGCCCCATCCACACGTGCTGCCTCGATCAGCTCCTTTGGTACATTCGTAAGCCCCGCTATATAGATTACCATCAGATATCCGCTCATCTGCCATGAGCTTACAATAATCAGGGCAATCAGTGCTCTTGTTGGATGGGTCAGCCAGGAGGTTGACATCCAGCCGATACCAAAATGCTTGCCAAATGCTGTCAGCACATAGGAAAAAATGAAGTTCCAGATGTAGCCAAGAATAATTCCACCAATAATATTGGGTGTAAAAAATCCGGTTCGGAATAATCCCTGCCCTTTTATCCCACTCGTCACTGCGAGTGCCAGTGCAAATCCAATGATATTACTAGCAAGAACAGTAAACAGAGCATAAACCACCGTCTTTAAAAATGATGACACAAAAGTCGGATCCTTAAATACTGCAGCGTAATTTTCCAGTCCAACATAATTAATATGCATTGCAAGCCCGTTCCAGTCCGTAAATGTGATCCAGATACCATATATGAACGGAACGATAATCACCGTCATCCAGACAAACAGGGCCGGGAAGCCAAAGCCAGCAAACTGCAGGAGGCTCCTCATTTTTCTATTTTTCTTCTTATCCATCATTTTCTCCTTTAAAAGCAAATGCGGGGAAGTTTCCTTCCCCACATTTTCATTTCCTGGCTATCTTGCTTCCTGCTTCTGCCAGTAAGCATCTATTCCTGATGCAAGTGTTTCTCTGTCACATGCTCCTGCAAGGTATTCACACATATATGCACCACATTCATACCAGATATCAGATGGACACATATTTGGTGTACCATAGAAATCATAGGTAAGTCCTTTAGAAATATAACCAGCTGTTGATAATCCAAGCGGGCTTTCAATTGTCACGTCAGCATTTTTATAAGGAAGTGCCTGTCCGCATGTCTTAGCCATTACCTGTTCTGCTGTCGCATCAGAAGTAAGATATTCAATAAATTTTACTCCTGCTTCCTGCTGTTCTTCAGTATTCTGGCTTGCATCTACACAATATCCCTTGGCATAAGATGTCGGAATGCTCTGGTTAATCACATCTGATGCATCATCACTGTGTGGAATCGGTAATAATCCGAATTCAGCTCCATCCTCTACAACATCTGCAAGATATGTCCATGCCCAGTCACCCATAAACCATGTACCGCATGCACCTGTCGCAAGTGCCTGTGCATCCATATTTACATCACCAACTAACGGATCTGCTTTATTATAATTGTATTCAGCAAGAAGATCGAATGTATCCATATAACCATTAAATACATCATTGTCAATTTCTTTTGTTTCACCACTGATAATACTATTTACATAAGCAACTCTCTCGTCTGTTGAACCAAGTGCAGCACCATATGTCTGGCAAAGATAATGTGCTCCTATTGACCAGTTAACACCTGTAATACAGGTTGCTGCTACTCCGGTTGCTTCAATCTTATCAAATAAATCTTTCAGATCTGATCTTGTTTTAATCGTAGATGGATCAAAATCACCACCTACTGCTGCATCGCATACTGCTTTGTTATATAAAATACCAATACCTGCTGCAGTTCCAGGTACTGCATATATTTTTCCATCAAATGTCATTGTTGTAAGT
>ERZ826242.785-NODE-785-length-41907-cov-4.375681_pt1 | contig 41907 bp, 40 predicted proteins | sample MGYA00519871_ERZ826242 | MGnify/ENA primary metagenome ERZ826242 (study PRJEB31778, sample SAMEA3449226) | human gut metagenome | biome: human gut; feature: human-associated habitat; material: faeces | place: United Kingdom | collected 2010/2012 ... | reverse complement strand
TCTTTTATATCTACTACCTGGCATTTCTCAAACTTCCAGTTCAGCCTGTGCTCCCCTTCTTTTGCATCAAAGTATAAGATCTTTAACGAGGCAATATTTACCTCCGGCTCCTTCTCAAAAAACTGAGCAGCCTGCCAGATAGCATCCTCCTTCAGAAGATCATCGGAGTCCAGGAAAAGAACGGTAGCATCCTTTTTCTGCCGGATCTCACTTATAGCTGTATTTCTCGCCGCTGATACTCCATGGTTGTTCTCAAAATGCTTGATCACCACATTGTCCGGATACTTCTTCTTATACTCTCTCAGACAGTTAAAAGTACCATCTGTACTTCCATCATCAATCAGATACAACATAATATGTTCTTCAAATCCAATGGTCTGTCCTATAACACTGTCGATGGTCTCCCGGATATAATCCTCTGTATTATAAGCTGGAATCACAACCCAAAACATATTCTTCATACTCCTTTGTCCTATTTTTTACATACTAAAAGGGCTTGGTAAGGATCTCTCCGATCACACCATATGGCTCTTTGGGATTATCATAGGACATTTCTTTACAAAAAGCCTGCTGGTCCGGTCTCATCTGACCGCTCTGGATCTTCACCATTTCTTTATCAATCTGCCCTATATACATATCATTATAATCTTCCTGCACATATTTTTCAAACACATTTCCCGTATAACGAAGCACATGCACCGGCTTTCTGCGTATCGCATAGCTTCCGGCAAAACGGCAGCTGTTGGTTACAAGGCTGTCTGCTATATACAATAAATTCTGTGTAGGCATGATCCTGTTTACGTATCCAAACCGTTCTCTGTACTCAGCCGGCAGCACATAGGATGCCTCTGCCAGTTCCTGACTGTTGGTAACAAAAAACCAGTCTTTTCCAATGGAATCCGCCAGTTCCTGCATATTCACATTACGAAATGGTGTTTTCTTCATTTTTGAAATATCACCAAATACAAGCAGGGCTGCTATCTTTTTTCCTTCTGACTGTGGAAAATAATTTGTAAATTCCCTGCGGATCTGCTGCTGTCTCTCTTCCTGCAGAAGATCCCATGCAAAAGGAAGTGCCGTATTTTTATAGATGCGGGTTCCTGTCAGTTCATAGGCCTGACGCATCACTTTTTCCGCAAAAGGCGATCCTGCCACAATATGAGTATAATTGCGCAGTGTCTTATAATAATTATGATTTCCTCTTTTCAGCCCTCTCATTCGAGCGATCAGGTAAGGATATGGAACCGCCAGCAAAATATGGCGGCCATCTTCTGCCAGACCGCCTGCTTTGGCTCCCAGAGACGGATCTACACAGAACACATCCGTCATATCACGGCAGAACTCCTTTCTGGCACGGATAAAACCTTCATTTGCCAGGGGATTTTTACTTTTTTCATTGTTAACATAATAACGGTAGAAAACCTCATCCTGTGAAAAAAATGACTGCAGATAGTTCTTTGTCAATGCCAGGTCTACACTAAATCCTCTTCCCTGGCTGCTTAAAAACGATATCACTCTTTTTTCCATGTCTACCTCCCTGCGTCCTCACGAGACTCTTTCATAAATTTATTGATAACCTCTGCAATGCGTTTGGAACTGTTTCCATCACAGGCAGACATATATTTATTCAGGAACTTTTCATATTTTTCCTGGTCAAAATGCTGGTTCGGATTTTCAATAAAGGACACCAGTTCATCCTGATTATAATACACTTCTCCCGGCAGATCATCCGGATACTGCAAATAAAAGCCACGGTTGTAATTGGTCAGATCATAGCAGAAAAATCCGATCGGCCTGCGAAGCAGCGCGTATTCAAAAATAACCGAAGAATAATCTGTGATCAGCATATCAGAAACAAGCATCAGGTCATTGGTTGAAAAGTCCCGGATCACCTGAATATTGTCATAAGCCTGATCCACAATGTCATTTTTCATGACAGGATGCGGACAGATCACAAACATCTGATCCTTTTTTAACTGTCCGGACAGTCTGGCAAAATCAAGTTCCGGCTCGAAGAAACTCCTGTCTCCTCTCAGATCACGGAATGTAGGTGCATATACGATTACTTGTTTGCCCTTTAATTCCGGGTGTCCCGCATATACCTTCTGTCTGGTGCTTTCTATATATTCCTTGTCAAAAAATGCATCCGTTCTCGGACATCCAAGAGCCCGGACTTTGTGGACATCTATGTCAAACGCATCAGCATAGATCGGACGGATCCAGTCACTGCTCACTGACACCAGATTGTACTGTGCATGAGTGGCATTATCCGTAAAAACAGACAGATTGGTTCCTCTTTGTCCAAACTTTTTGAATGCACCGCAGGCATGCCACAACTGGACAACACGCTGGCTGCGGCGGAGCTGGAAATGTCTCAGATAGCGGTTGTAATCGTCCGTCACGATCACACGGCTGCGGATCATCTTATAATACATCCGGATCTTTCGCAGTCCACCGTGAGGAAGCATTTTGGCACATACAACCTTTTTGCCCTCTACATACGGATATAAAGCCTTGGCATTTCCCTCCAGTTCTCCGTTTTTACGAATGCTGAAAAACAGCACCTGGTCTTTTACCGGTCTGCGCCGTAAGAAGGAAATCACCTTCTTAAACAGAATCTTGAACAAATTGGCATCTGAAAACTGCATCATTTTTGGCATGATCTCTGTCAGTTCCGTACAGAGCTGCGGGTCATTGAGATCATCCGGTCCATTTTCAAAGTACTGCTCGATCCACGGCCGGGTCTCTTCTGTTGCCACAAAATCTATATAATTTTCCTCCGCATCATCAAAGAATACGATACCATCATTCATAAAGGTAAAATATGCATTTCGATACATCTGCGGCAACTGGGACACCAGCGTCTGCTCTCTTGTCAGTTCCATGCTTTTCAAAAACTCTGTTCTGAAAAATTTATTGGCCAAAAGATGGTCCATGGCAAGACATTCATTGTACTCATAGCAGTTTTTCACCGAATTTAACGCCACCTGGCTCATCAAAACAGCCTGCATGCTTCCATAGTTCCGGTGGAACACAAGCTCTATAATAAAGTCTGCCGGGGACTTGATAAAATTCTTATAAGCATACTTAAACGCATTGTTGGCATAGGCTATTTTCGGGTCTGCAAAGGTAATGTATGGCATTTTGGTATGATCTAACATATACCAGAACAATTCTTCTTCCCCTTCTACATCTGCCGTCACAAAATTTCCCTGCCACAGTTCTTCCTGCCTGATGGTATCTTCCATATTTTTCGGAATCCAGATTTCTATTCCTACCAGGTTCTGTAGTGTCAGTGTCTGCACAACATTCAAAAACTCGTCTCTGCACTCCTCACTGCCATACAAAGCAACAGCAAAGAAACCATTCTCCAGAACTTCTTTCGGCTCTGTCAAAAGGTGGTTCACTGAGATCTCAGGGTGTCCGTCCTGTAAAATAGAACGCTCTCTCATATCCAGCATGGCAATTCTTTTATTTATCTCTTCACAAAGAATCTGAATGGTCTCCTGATCCAGACTCCAGTACTTGCTATAAAACTGATCAATGAGGATCTGCAACTCTTTTCGCACGATCTCACTGAGATATTTGTGTATTTCATCATTTTTTTTCTTGGCTTCCTCAATGGTTGCGTAGGATGGATAATCAATGAGAATACTCTTTTCTGCCGCTTCAAAAATAATACGGTGGGCCTCAATATAATCCCGTATCTTAGAAACAGAAATAGAAGCAGTGATAGATTCTGCTTCTCCCTCAAACATTCTTCGGTAATGGAAAATAACCATATCCAGTCCTGTGATACGGTGGGCACGGTACACAAGCTGCATCAAAAAGGCACCATCCTCTGAGTAAGAGATCGGTGGCAGGCGCAGCTGATTATTCTCGATCAGGCTTCTTTTAAACAATTTGTTGCACAAGGAAAAAGTCCACAGGATCATCGGCTCATACCGCTCAATCTTATCCTGTACCACCAGATTGTTTATACCGTTTACCGGGATAGACTGGTACTGGTTAAAAATATCATACTTGGCAATAACGATGTCTGCTTTTTTCTTTACTGCCCTCTCATACAATGCCTCCAGAGCATCCGGCTCCAAAAGATCATCTGCATCAAAGAAAAAAACATACTCACCTGTCGCCTCATCCAAACCGGCATTTCTGGCAGAAGAAGGCCCTCCATTTTCCTTGTCAATGACACGCAGATGAGGATATCTCTCTTCATATGTGCGGAGTATCTCCAGCGTGCCATCGGTAGAGCCATCATTGACTACCAAAATCTCATACTCATCCAGAGTCTGCTTTACAAGTGTCTCTAACGTCTCTTCTATATATTTTTCTGCATTATATGCAGCCACAATCATTGAAACTTTCATATCTTCTCCACTTCTCACTACTCTTTATCTATCATTTTTTGACAAACATATGTATACTATATTCCTCATACCATGTAACTGTCAATTAATATCTTCTAATTCCTGCAAAAATTTATTTTTAGGCACTTTCTTCACAAACAGATCCCCAAATGCGAACCAGAATGCAAAGGCAGGAAATACCTCAAATGGCAAAAATAAACACTCCGCTATAGTAGCCACTACAAATCCTACCATGATGGCCGGTATCAAAAATGCATACGTAGCATTTTTCCTCCGCTTTGTCAGGTAAAATTTCAATGAAAATCCAATGGCTAACACAGTGATCACTGCATAAAAAAGCATTCCGAGTATACCATAAGTATACCCAAACTGCAGCCAGTTATTGTGAGCGTGTGCCTTCTTATGTCCGCCCACAACCAGCGATACACTGCGGTGTCCGGAATAATTTAGTTTTGACATATAAGCCTTGTAAATGTCAATTCTGCCACTTGTCAAGGCATTGAGACCTTTTGTATTTTCCAGCACATAAAAGAACCGGTCCCACACATTCTCCGGAACGATAGACTGTTTTTCACCTATGTCTTCTCCAATCGGTCCGTTCTCCTTTGAAGCCGGATCCGATTTGGGATTCACTTTGGGAACTACATCCGGCTCCGCCACAACCACTTCCCCCAAGTCTTGTATTTTACCGCCGTTGGCCATATAAAGTGCCTCGCCGTCAAACACAATGGGATCATCGACCCAGGCCGGAATATACTCCAGTCCCTTATAAAATAACGGATATAAAATAACGCAAAAAAGCAGCAAAAATATGGTATTTTTTAGAAAAGACCTGAATTTGTGATTTCTTTTGCCAATACACAGTCTCAAGACGATCCACATGGCAAAAACCGTTCCCACAGCGATCATAGAGGTTCTTGCCTGGGTCAGAGAAAGATAAAAAACCACCAACGCAAGACTGATATAGGTGGTGGCATTTTTCTTCCAGTTCCGCCCGGTCTCAACCATCCAGTCCATATCTGACATATACACACAGAAAATAATATAGAGATACAGTGCAAATGTATTGGGATTAGTAAAAATCCCTGCATACCGGCCTCCCTCATAAAGAGGGCGGAACAAGAACGCGATCACCGCCATGATCCAAAAGCATATCTTGACTGCATCTTTAAAGCACTTCCATAAAAGATCTTTCCTCGTGTGATTCTGCCACACAAAAAAGACTGCCGTAAAAACAAATGCCAGAATTATACCCAGTCCGCATGCCTTCTTGGGAACGATAAGATCCGACACCGTAAAGGCCAGGCACATACCGAACCAGGCAATACTCATAGAACGCCTCCAGTGTATACGCACCAGCGAACGATCAAGAGAAAATACAGCAATCACAAGCATCAAAAGGATACCGCAGGTCGTATTGTAAAAATAGCTTTCTTTGTGAAGTCCGTACCGGACGATACAAAACAATACCAGATCCACAATAAAACAAAGGGTGATCACTCGATATTTAATTTTTTCACTTAGTTTTCCCATAATCGGGATCCACGGACGAAACAAATCAATAAAAATGTCCTGCAATCGATAAATCATTCACTCTTCCCCTTTGGCCACAACTTTTCAGTGGCACACGGCCGCAACCGTCTTCAGCATGATCTTTAAATCTTTTCCAAAGGAATAATCTTTTAAATAATCTAAATTATACTGCATCTTCTGAGGCAGTACCTCATTTATATATGTCTCATCTACATTCTCAGAGGCCATTAAAAGCCTCTCTTCATCCTTATATTCGATACTGGCTTCGGAAGTAACTCCTGCCGGCAAAAGGAGCGTAGCCATCATCTCCTTCGTGTAACCTTTTACATATCCCGGCACCTCCGGCCTGGTTCCCACAAAGGACATATCACCTTTCAAGATATTGATGATCTGAGGCAGTTCATCCAACCGTACTTTCCGCAAAAACCTTCCTACCGCCGTAACACGGCTGTCCCGGTTTGTCGTTACCTGAGAGCCCAGTTTCTCTGCATTGGCAACCATGGTTCGGAACTTGATAATCTTGAATGTTCTTCCATAAGTAGTTACTCTTTCCTGGCAGAAAAAAACTCCGCCTCTGGATGTAGTCCCTACCAAAATTCCAATCACGATCATGAACGGAAGTAATATACAAAACATCACCAGCGAGGCAGTAAAATCAAAGATTCTCTTTAGCACCAGCGATCCTCTGTGCTGTTGCAGAGCTTCATAATAAGGCCTCACTTCTTCTGTGCGGAGATTCTCCGGCAAATCTTTAAAGGCTTTCATGCAACACCTCTTCCAGACATTCCAGCACATAGGCTACATCATCATCTGACAGTTTCGTGTGGAGCGGCAGCGTTATCTCATTGGCAAACATCTCATAGGCATTTGGATAATCTTTGATATCAAATCCCATGGTTTTATATGCCGTCAGCAGTGGCAGCGGCTTGTAGTGCACATTGACAGCCACACCTTTCTCTGCCAGCCTCTGAATGATAAGATTTCTCTGTTCCGGTGTAATGGATGTGATCCGCATCAAAAACAAATGCCCGCTGGACTGTATCATATCATTATAATGTATCAGACTTGTAAGTTTGTGGTCTTTCAAAGACTGATTGATCTTATCCAGTCCTTTTTCATACCGCTTTACAATATCTTTTCGTCTGGCAAGCATACCCGGATAGCGTCTAAACTGAACCAGACCAATTGATGCCATAATATCTGTCATATTGCACTTATAAGCCGGTGACAAAATATCATATTCCCAGGCACCTGCCTTTGTTTTTGCCAGGGCATCTTTGGATTGGCCGTGAAGGGACAAAAGCATATAATCCCGGTAGATTTCTTCCGAATCCACCCCCGGTATTTCTTTCCATACAACAGCACCGCCTTCTGCTGTCGTAAGATTTTTAACAGCATGAAAAGAAAATGTAGTAAAATCTGCCATTTCACCAGACACTTTTCCCTCTCTTACGGCTCCAAACCCATGAGCCGAATCAGCCATGATCATAATCCTTCCCATAGCCTTCTGATATTTATTCTCAGATGGTTGAAAACACTCTCTGGTCTCTTCTGCAATCTTTAGAATTTTGTCATAATCACAGGGAACCCCTGCTATATCAACCGGAACAATGGCTTTAGTATGTGGTCCCACTGCTTTTTTTACCGCCTCGTAATCCATCTCATAAGATCCCGGCTGCACATCGATCAGCACCGGCTTAGCTCCTGTATGTACGATAGCACTGGCTGTGGCTGTATAAGTATATGCAGATGTAATAACCTCATCCCCCGGACCAATGCCAAACAAACGGAGTGTCATCTCCATAGCCGCTGTAGAGGAATTTAAACATACAGCTTTTTTAGTATGACAAAAGTCTGCAATTTCTTTTTCAAACTTTTTCGTCTTTGGTCCTGTAGTGATCCATCCGGACCGGAGGGTATCCGCTACCTCTTCGATCTCTTCTTCACTGATATCCGGTGGTGAAAACGGTATCTGTCTTGGTTCCATCTTTACAAGCCTCCTGTTTTTTGCAAAATCCAACAAACGACCGCAATAAATGCGGCCGTTGTGTTTTATTCAATAAAAATCACGGTTTCATAGTAGCATGAGCACTTGGATCTGTCGCATCCTGACTCTGTGCGGCTTTCTCCGTCTCATCTGTTTCCTTAACCTCTGTACTGTATTTTTTCATTTTTTTCTTTACTTTTTCTATCGAAGCATAGTTTGGCTCACATACATACAAGGCTGTAGAACGGATAGAGTAAGTCGTCTTCTTTGCTCCTGTTCCTTCTGCGTTAGCATAAGAAATCTTCCATTTAGCCATGTCATTTAACTGCATGTTGCAGAGAGAACTGATTTTCTTGGTAGACATACTGGTCTGGAACATATTCTTAGATTCCTTCAAAAGACCTGTGAAGTTCTGCAGTATGGATGGTGACATCGCCTTATTAAGAATTGCCTCGATCATATGCTGGTGGTCACGGCCACGCTGATAATCTCCGTTAGCAAAATGATGTCTCTCTCGGCAGAATGCCAAAGCTTTCTTACCATTTACTTTATTATAACCTTTTTTGAACTTATAATGAGTTCCTGCACCATGAGGTCCCCAGTCAGAAATAAAGTCATAATCGGAATAAACCTCTACACCACCCAAAAGATCTACGATCTTCTTCAGACTGGTGAAGTTCACTCGTACATAATAATCAATCTTGATATCGTATATTTTTTCCAGTGTTCCGATGGAACAGTCAATACCGTAAATACCTGCATGAGTCAGTTTATCCGGCATACCGCCTGATACCGACTTACCATTCTCTCCGTACAACGGTACATAATAATCACGAGGAGTAGATGTAAGCAGCACTTTTTTAGTAACAGGATTAACTGTGGCAATAATATTTACATCACTTCGACTGGTCTGTGCAATCTTACCATACACATCGATACCACTGATATATACCGTAAACGGCTTGGTAGTAATATCAATATCTTCAATTTCCCGTACTACCTTTGTTTCTTCCTGATGCTCTCCAAGGACTCTGGTATCCTTTGAGAAAGTATCATACTGATCTGTAATAGAATTCAAAAATGCCTGGTTAAATACAATAACCTGAACTTCTTTTGCATACAAAGCATCTACCAGCGTAGCTGTATCTTCATACTCAACAGTCTGAACCGTAGTAGAAAGATCTTTATTTACCTGAGCCAGCGCCTTATCTGTATTCTCTCTGTCCTGTTGTGAAAGAATACCAAACTTATAATTTTTGGCATCATCAATGGTCTTTGCCGGGTCATCTTTCAATACATAGAAAGAAATGATATCTACCTTTGTCTCGGCACCGCCGATATCTTCCATGGCTGCGTAAGAGTCGTACATATAATAACCGCCTCCTACATAGAACGCACAGAAAAATATGCACAGCACCCTACCGATAATATAACTGGAATGTGTCATCTGGGAACATACCTGATATGCAAGTAATACCACACACACTACAGTCAGTGCTACAATATATTTGACAGGTACAAAACCTACATAAATCGACAATCCTACCAACGCTGCTGAAACAAGCAGCTGAATAATTAAGAAAACAAAACTCAGTTTTCTGCTTACTAGTGTTTTCACTTTAGACCTCCCGTGTTCATAGTATTGTAAAAAATAAAAAAATCCTTACGACATTATATAACAGTTTCAGTTAAAAATCAATTCAAAAACCCTTTTTCTTGCGCCGCCGTCCAGATACCGGTAATTCTCATTCAAAAAGTCTTCCTGACTGACAGACCTTCCCACTACTTCCATCCACTGCTCATGCAGTGTATTCTGGTCCCGGCATACCGGTCCCGGCACCGTAGAAACGTAATCTTCATAGAAGTTCCGTCCCTCTGTCTCAAATTGTTCCAGATCATATGCATAAAACAAAACCGGTTTATGCATCAGTGCATACTCAAAAACAATAGACGAGTAATCTGTAATAAGACAGTCTGCCACTCTCAAAAGAGTAGTCACTCCCGGATAATGGGAAAAATCCATGACTTTTCCATTGTAAGATGCTTCATCCAGCGAAAAATGATCTGACACAAAGGGATGAAGTCTCAACAGCACTACATCCTCTTCCGCAAGCGAAAAACCGGAAAAATCCAGTCCCAGTTCCGGGGACGCTGCCTGCTCATCCCGGAAAGTAGGTGCATACAAGGTAATCCTTTTTTCTCTGAGAGCGGGATATTGCTCGTAAAACTCATTTTCCATGATCTCCATTCGTTCCGGATCCAGGATCAGGTCCGTACGGGGCAGTCCCGTGATATAGATCCGCTCCGGCGGAATCCCGAAAGCGCTGCTGTACTGCTTTTTTGTTTTTTCCGAATTTACGATCAGATGAGTGATCCTTTTATTGATCTTTCTAGCCAGTTTCCTCACCTCTGGAGGATCCGCATCCAGACCAAACTTTTTGATAGTTCCGGTTCCATGCCACAACTGAACTACCTTGGCTTTGCTGGATACAGGTGTGTACGCCATCGGCATAAATTCATTATCCATCAAGATCACCGATGCCGTAGCCATATGGTACGCCTTAGCAAAGAAAAAAGAAAAAGGCTTTCGGATTCCATCTTTCTTCGTAAGATATACAAATTTGGTACCGGCTCTTTCTTTCTTAATGTATTCTACCATCAGACCGATGTTTCCCTCCGGTCCGTCATCATGGGTGGCCACTAAAAACACCTTATCTTTATTAAGGGGACACAGACGGAACAGTGAGAAAAACGCCGCAAATATATAATATCCAAATTTCTTAATCATTGTTCATATTGAGATCGTTTTTAATCTTCGTTGTAGAGATTCCTTCGGTTCTTGGAAGATATACAACTTCACAGTAATCTTTCAAGAAGTCAAATTTGCCTTCCCAGTCATTTCCCATAACGAAAATATCTACATCATTATTTACTACATCATCAATTTTCTGTTCCCATGTGTACTCCGGCAACACTTCATCTACATAGCGGATTGCTTCCAGGATTGTCTTTCTGTCTTCAAAAGAATGATAGGCTTTCTTTCCTTTTCCAGCGTTAAATTCATCGGAAGAACATACAACAATAAGATAATCTCCCAGTGCTTTTGCTCTTCTCAACAAGTTAATGTGTCCTACATGAAGCAGATCAAATGTTCCATAAGTAATTACTTTCTTCATTTTTTTCCTCCAGATTTCACGCGATTATTTCGCGTTTTCATTTTCACTCATTTTAGCTTCGTAAAAGCTGACTACATCTTCTGCCGTTCCCTGGGCGATGAGCTGCCCATGTTCCAGCAGAATTCCCTTATTGCACATACGCAGAACCTGTGGTGTGGAATGGGATACGAACAGGACGGTAACGCCCTGGTCAAACATATCCTGCACTCTCTTCTCGCATTTTTTGCGGAATTTAGCATCTCCTACACTCAGGACCTCATCTAAAATCAATATATCCGGCTCTACGATAGTAGCCACGGAAAATCCCAGACGGGATCTCATACCGGATGAATAATTCTTCACCGGTACATTGATGAAATCCCCCAGTTCCGAGAACTCTACAATCTCATCATATTTTTCTTCCAAAAACTCCTTGCTGTAACCAAGCATGGCTCCATAAAGGAAAATATTCTCAGCACCGGTATACTGCTTGTCAAATCCGGCACCCAGTTCCAGAAGAGGGGCAATCTTTCCGTTGGTCGTCACGGTTCCCTCCGTGGCTTTCAGTACGCCGGAGACAATCTTGAGCAAGGTACTTTTTCCGGCACCGTTCAATCCCATAATACCGACCCTGTCACCTTTTTTTACTTCAAAAGATATATCTCTCAACGCCCAGAACTCCTGGAACATCAGCTCTTTCTTGATCATCTTGATCACATACTCTTTTATGTTGTCAACCTTCTCAGAACTGAGATTGAATCTCATACTGACATGGTCTACTTTCATTGCCAGTTGTTTCTTGGCCATGTTCTCCTCCTCCTGACTAGATGTTCAAAATGAACGCATCCTGTTTCTTGTAGAATACAAACATTCCTATCAAAAGTGCTGCTACAGAAATCACCGATGTATATGTAAGCAGCGTCATATCAAACGGCTGTCCAAACAATGCACGACGGAAATTGTTGATGATTCCAAACAGTGGGTTTGCCTTTACGATAAGCTGTGTACTCTTGCTCATGTTGTCTACAAAATAGAAGATCGCACTACAATACATGATCATCATCAGCATAACGCTCCACAAATATTCAATATCTCTGAAGAATACACACAGGGTAGCCAGGATCATGCCCACTCCCATTGCCAGAATAAACAAGTTGACAAGGGGCACAACGGAAAGAACCATGTAACCATTCATTGGTGCATGGTACGAACCATTGGCAACAAAGAATACCATAACGCCTACCAGCACAATCAACGAAATCAGGAAAATGATAAAATTCGCAAGAATCCCTGAAAAAGGATAAATATACTTAGGAACATACACTTTCTTGATCATGGCACCATTGCTTCGTATGGATCTCATGGCACTGTTGGTAGCCGATGAAAAGAACGAATACAACAAGCGTCCGGTCAGAACATAGATCGGGAACGGAACTCCGGCAAATGCCAGATCGGAACTGTTTCTTCCCAGCATGCTTCCAAACACCACAGACAAAACGATCATGGTCAGAAGCGGTTCGATCAAAGTCCACAACATTCCTAAATAGGAACGACGATATCTAAGTTTGATATTTTTCTTCACAAGCTGGCTCAAAAGATAGAGATACTTGCGAAAATTATCAATGAACTGTTTCATTCTCTAAACCATCCTTTTAATTTTTTAATCATTTGATTATAGCATTTATCAAATGGATTCGTCAACTCCCCCACCCAACTTTCTAACATAATGTTGACATATTCCCTCTATATGGTATCATTATATGTGTTTTTTTTATAATAAACTTACTGCATATTTTCATCCTTCGGGTTGAAAATCCACGGAAAGAGAATAGGAGAAAAGAACTATGTACAATATGGAAAAGCAACATAAATTAGGCAAACTTCATGCCTTGGAACGAATCTGTATGCTTCTTGATAAAGATTCCTTCCGGGAGATCGGATCCAACATTACCAATCTTGAAGATGCCTTCAATATTAAAAAAGGCCAGTTCCCTTATGACGGTGTGATCACCGGATACGGAACCATCGGCGGCCAGAAAGTAGTTATTTACTCAGAAGATTTTACCGTCATCGGCGGTACACTGGGCAAGCAGCACGGTTTCAAGATCGCAAATGCAATTAAAATGGCCATCGAGAGCCGCTGCCCGGTTATCGGCATCAACGATTCCGGCGGTGCCCGTATCCAGGAAGGAGTCAATGCCCTGGCAGGCTATGGCGAGATCTTCTACTACAACACCATGGCATCCGGTTACATCCCACAGATTTCTATTATTGCCGGAAACTGTGCCGGCGGTGCTGTATATTCACCGGGTATCACAGATTTTATCTTTGTGATCGATGATATCAGCCAGATGTTTGTTACCGGTCCTGCCGTTATCAAAACAGTAACCAACGAAGACATTACTGCCAAAGCTCTTGGTGGTGCCGATGTCCACGCTTCCAAAAGTGGTGTGGCACATTTCCATATGCCTTCTGAAAAAGAATGTTTCAAGAAAGTAAGAGATCTGATTGCCATTCTTCCTCCTTGCTACGAAGAAGGACTGATCCACAAAAACACAGCCAGTCTCCCTGCCTACAACGAAGGAGTTACTTTCAACGATGACTTGGCTCATGTCATTCCTGAGCACAGCAACCAGAGTTACGACATCCATGACGTGATCGACGGAATTGTAGATCCTTCTTCTTTCATTGAAGTACAGGAGGAGTTTGCCCGCAATGTGGTAGTTGGTTTTGGACGATTAAAAGGCGTGGCCGTCGGTATCATAGCCGATCAGCCAAAATATATGGCCGGTGTTCTTGACTGTGACTCTTCTGACAAGGCAGCCCGATTCATCCGTTATTGTGACGCATTTAACATTCCGATCATCACCCTCACCGATGTACCGGGATTTCTGCCTGGGAAAGATCAGGAATACAAAGGTATCATCCGCCACGGTGCCAAACTTTTATATGCATATAGCGAAGCAACTACCATTAAGATTAATGTAATCCTCCGCAAGGCATACGGCGGTGCTTACATCGCTATGAGCAGCAAACACCTTCGGGCTGACTTTGTATATGCATGGCCAACAGCCGAAATCGCTGTTATGGGTGCCGATGGTGCGGCAGATATTCTGTACGGTAAAAAGATGAAGACTATGTCACCGGAAGAAAAGAAAGCATTCCGTCAGGAAAAGATCGATGAATACAATGAGAAATTCATGAATCCTGGTATTGCCGCTATGCATGGTTATGTAGATGAGATCATCAAACCAGAAGCTACCAGAGAACGCCTTTACGGCGACATCATGATGTTGTCCGAAAAGCGCTCACTGGATTCCGTAAAGAAAAAACACGGCAACATTCCACTGTAATACATGTTACCGGAATCAATATGATTTAAACCAAAAGAAGTTCCCTTCATTTCACATTTTGAAACGAAGAGAACTTCTTTTATTTACTTATTCAAAATTATTCTTCCGATGTCTGACTTGGCTGTAAAGTAGGCTCCGGTGTCGGCGTCGGACCATCTGTATTTAATGTCTGGCTGCCGAGTACGACCGATACCTTGATCTTATTCTTCAGTTTCACGCCATTTGGCAGAGTATACTGCACATCTACCGAATGTTCTCCGACTTCCATACCCTTCAGGTCAATATAGGCTCCCAGATCATTCAACTGCAGATTTTTAAGCACTGCTTCCCGGCCACTGACCGCTACCTGCCACTTGGACTCATTGTCCGCAAATTCCATGTTACAGTTGCTCGGCAGATTCTTTACCGCAATATCCGAGGTGGTCAGAACAAAGGCTCTTTTCCCATTTTTCTCTATATCACAGCGGACAGAGATTGTCTTATTTTCTCCTACTACCTGCAGACCCTCCGGCAGATACTTGTCCACCTCAATTTCCCGTTCCACTGCTTTTCTCTCGCCATTGATCGGGATGGTAATCGTTACTTCCGTCTGACGTTTCAATAAGTCTGCCTCTCCGGTTACACGGATACTCTCCGGCTTAAAATCTGTCTGTATCAGCCGGTATCCTGCCGCCGGTGTTCCACTTGTTTTCACTGTCACATTAATCTTCTTAGTAAGCAGGACCTGGGTGTAAACAAGGACAGTGTCACTGCTGAATGTTACATTGGAACTGTCAATAATGTCTCCGTTTTTATCATAAAGGACCGGTGTATAGCTTCGTTCAAAATCTTCACTTTCACCGTTCAGACTGACAACTACTGCAACATGGTCAATCTTTTTGAACTTAGACTGTCCGCAGGAAACTTCCAGGATATTTGGCTTAGCCGTCATCTCACCCAGTTCATAGTTATCGCTGAGTTCTCCCTGGCTTTCCACTTCTACCTTAAACTTCTGGGTAACCCGCTTCTCCAGTTTCACTTTCATCACTGCGCTGCCGGCATCCAGATCATAGGCACTGTCTGTCACTTTTTTCAGTTTTACATCCACTGTCACTGCATTTACTTTGGACAACTCACTGAGATCTGCCGTCGCCTCGAAATCATTGTTGGAAAGGGACTGGATAAAACTCCTTTTTCCCTTTACCGTAATATTTACGGAATCTCCGCTTTCAATCTCGTACACCTGGTTGGCAGAAGTGATGACATTTTCATTTAACACCTGAACCGGTATTCCATAAAAAGTCTTCACAGTAGTAGGGTCTGTCACATTAATGATCACCAGCCAGAACAAAAATGCCGCCACAACGGATAGAATTTTCAAACTGAGATTTTTCATAAGTTTATTCTTCATTTTTCTTCCTTCCCTTCCACCATTTTTTTCTGCCATCTTCTGAGTTTCTTCTGGCGATCTGTCTCAACCTCATCTCAAGCGTATCTGCATCGATGCTGCGGTAAAGTTTACCATCACTGGCCAGAGATACCTGGCCTGTCTCTTCTGAAACAATGATCGTAAGAGAATCCGACACCTCACTGATACCAAGTCCAGCCCGATGTCTTGTTCCCAATTCTTTGCTGACCTGCAGATTGTTGGACAACGGCAGATAACAGGTAGCCGCCACAATACGGTTGTCTCTTACCAGCACGGCGCCATCATGAAGCGGTGTGTTATGCTCAAATATATTTACCAGCAGCTGGCTGCTGATCTCAGCGTCAATAGGGATTCCTGTCCGTTCGTATTCACGGCACTGAATGGTTTTTTCCACTACAATAAGAGCACCTGTCTTTACCTTTCCCATGTCATACACAGCCTTGATGATAGCCTGTATGCTCCGCTCCGAATAGCGTTCATTTTTCGCTTTCTGGTTGTCAAAAGAAGTGAGACTTCCCAAAATATTTTTTCGTCCCAACTGTTCCAGCGCATTTCTAAGTTCCGGCTGGAAGATCACAACCAGCGCCATGATTCCTACTACCATGGCATTTTTGAACACCCACAGCACTACATTCATTTCCAGTACCACTGCCACGACAAAAATCAATCCCAGCAGAATCATTCCCTTTAACAAAGTCCAGGCCCTGGTGTCCTTGATCCATATGATAATATGATAAAAAGCATAGGCAATAATGACAATTTCCAGAATATCGATCAAAGTAATTTCAGGGATTGTCAGCCATGCCACATAATTTCGAAAGAAATCGCTTATTGCACCCATTGTCATTCTCCTATTCGTCAAAATCTTTGTTATTTGTCTCCGCCATTTCTTCTTCCATGGCCTTTTCCAGTTCCGCCCTCAGATCTGTCGGAATCTCTTCTTCCTCCGGCATGATCCTGGTAACTGTTTTGTCTACCACTGCTACCTTATATTTAGGAATCGCCGTAACATAGTAATAATATTCATCATCTTCAAATTGTAATTTTCTCGTTCCGTGGTAATCCAATGTCAAATGGAAAAACTGGATCACATAGGCAATGGCCATACACACGATCACTTGAATGGTAAAAGGAAGCAGATCCAGATTCAGATCGAACAAAATATTGCTGATCAGTTCCACCGCCATAAATACGATAGAACCTACCAAAATAGCAATCTGTGATGCATGTTTGAATTTGCCTCTCCGTATAAAATATATACAAAGATACGCCACACAGTATGCCGCCAGCGTTACCCAGAACCACTTAGCCGAAGCAATGTAATCCACCAGATAATGCAGGGAATTAAATACCTGTTCGCTGTCTGTCACCCCTGTCTGGGAGGCCATATAACTGTCAGCTCCCTGCAATCCGTACTGAAGGGTAAGCCCCATGATCACCGCCGGGATCATAGCCGGAGAAAAAAACAAAGCCGCCAGGATCACCACCACATATCCGATATTTAACATAGACAATACCGGCAGGGCTAACATCAGTTCACACTGCCTTTTTTCCATACGAGAAAAAAGAAGCAGATAAATGGTTATGACGATCAAAAATGTCACCGACATCATCACCGACACCTGAAGGGTCTCCAGCGTCATAAAAGCAATCGTCACAAGACAGGATACAGCATCCGGTGTTACACCGCACAGTCCCGCGATCAAAATCCACAGCCACACATTGTCTAAGGCCGGCATATATCCCATATTCGTATGGATCAAAAGCAGTACCAGAAACACACACAATGTCTTTAGGGCACTTCGGACCGGGAAGTAATGTTTTTCATAAAAATTTTTTATCTTGCTTTTTAACACAAGCAATGCCATCATGATATATCATCCTCCTGTCCCTGTTCTTCTTCATTGAGTTTTTTCAGTTCTTCCAATGTTTCATAATACTCTCTTGCACGCAGTGCCGATTCCTCATACTGTCTGGACGCCATTTTCAGAGTTACCAGAATGGACACCAGCACTACCACGCCAAAACTGATACCGCCCCACAGTGCTAACTGCATGTAGGGAAGAGACAGGGCATTTTTCAAAATATACTCCATATGGTAAACCGTCAAAAGCCCCAGAAAAAGTACCGCCGATATAATGACCGACACCAGTGTTTTCAATACACTTAACCGGACATAGTCCATTTTCAAAAGGCTGACCCTGGCAAGATCCCGTTTGCCTACCCCCTGCTCGTACTCCGACAAGCGGATCATTTTTCGTATTTTTTCTTCATTCAGCACCGGAATCTCACCTGCCTTTCTATCTTTTTACTGTTCTCTGTGGTCGATCACTCTCTTTGCCTTTTTCTCACTGCGAGGCAGTGTTCCGATTGGTACTACTGTAATCTTTGGTGTTACGCCAATCCGTGACTTAAACAGATTCCTTATGATGCCGCCGGTCTTTTCAAAGTTGACACGACCCTCTGCTTCCACGGTAACAAGAATAATGTCTTTATTTTTCTCCTCATCATGGGCAATATTAATATTGTACTCACTGGACACACCATCTACCAGTCCCAGCAGTTCTTCTACCTGGCTTGGGAACATGTTTACACCATGAACCTTGAACATGTCATCGCTTCGTCCCTTGATGATATCCAGTCTTGGATAAGTTCTGCCGCAATTGCACTGTCCCGGGATAATGCGGGAAATATCATGGGTACGGAAACGGATCAGAGGTGCTCCCTCTTTTACCAGTGTAGTAATGACGATCTCACCTTCTTCGCCGTCCGGCACAGGCTTTCCTGTCTTTGGATCAATGATCTCAATATAAAGATAATCATCCCAGTAATGCATGCCCGACTGCTCAGAACAGTTAATGCCGATACCCGGTCCGTAGATTTCTGTCAGTCCATAAATATCATAAAGTTCGATTCCCAGATTCTCACGGATGTAATTACGCATTTTTTCACTCCACCGCTCCGATCCGATAACGCCTTTCTTCAGGTGGATCTTTTTCTTAAGATCTCTTTTATTGATCTCTTCTGCCAGCAAAAGAGCATAAGAAGAGGTGGCAGTAATAACTGTCGTCTCCAGATCCATCATCATCTGCAGCTGTTTATCTGTATTGCCCGGTCCCATCGGGACCGCCATGGCACCCAATTTTTCACATCCCGCCTGAAATCCGATACCGGCGGTCCACAAACCGTATCCCGGTGTGATCTGAATCCGGTCTTTGTTTGTGATACCGGCCGTTTCATAACATCTGGCAAACATGGTAGCCCAGTCATCTACATCCTTCTTTGTGTAAGGAATAATAACAGGTTTACCTGTCGTTCCTGAAGAGGAATGGATCCTAACCACCTCTTCATCCGGTACTGCCTGGATTCCCAGAGGATAAGCATTTCTAAGATCCGCCTTAGATGAAAAAGGAAGAGTCTCAAATTCTTCCTGACTGGAAATCCCTTTGATTCCCAGTTCTTTATACATATTTCCATAATAATTATCTGTCTTCTGCATCCGCTTGATCTGTGCATCGATCAACTGGATCTGTCTGTCATTTAGCTGCATAAGTGCCTCCAATCTGTCTTCCTGTCTCAAATGCCTTCAAGTTTATGTCCGCAAATCTCTCCGGAACCCGGTTCAAAATCTCCTTTGTCACTGTCTGGGCGGAAATGTCAAAAATCCCGGTTCCAATAGCAACACCCAGCATAACTACATTAAAGTACCGCTGTGAACCAAATTCTCTGCACACGGAATCTGCGTCTACTCTTATACAATGACATTTTTTCTCAAGATAGTCAAGCATCTTTGCGCCGTCATATCCTGTATCGCGAATGGATTCTGTGGTGGGTTTTACTGCTGCCGTATTCACAAGCACAAGGCCTCCTTCTTTCAAGTAAGAAAGATTTCTCACTGCCTCCGCCGGCTCAAAAGCCATCAAAAGATCCGCTGCTCCCTGTGGGATCAAAGGAGAAAAAGCCCTTTCTCCGATCCGTACATGACTGGTAACAGAGCCGCCGCGCTGAGCCATACCAATGGTCTCTGCCGAGTGGACTGTATTTCCTTCTGCCATGGCAGAAGCCGCCAACAATTTGGACGCCAGCACCGTTCCCTGGCCTCCTACACCACATATTAGTATATCCTTATTCATGGCACTTACCTCCTATGGATGCTGTCGGGCAGACCTGGCTGCAAAGTCCGCATCCGGTACACAGATTTTCATCAATGGCTACCTTTCCTTCCTTAAGGATCAGTGCCGGGCATCCCAGTTCCCGGATGCATTTCTTACACTGGATGCAGGAGTCTTCAATCTGGCATTTTCCTGTTGGTCTTGAAACGGCAATACACGGTGACTTAAAGATAATTGCCTTTACCCCCGGCATCCCCGCACATTCTTTCACTGTCTCCACCGCTTTTTTCAGATCCAGCGGATCCACGGTACGGATTTCTTTTACCCCTATGCCTTCCAGGACTTTCGGAATACTTACTTTATCAACAATATTTCCCATCAGATTGTGTCCGGTACCTGGATGAGGCTGATGTCCTGTCATGGCTGTAGTAGAATTATCCAGCACGCACAGTACCATATCCGCTCCGTTGTACACCGCATTGACAACTCCTGTCATACCGGAAGCAAAAAAGGTAGAATCTCCGATAAAAGCAAAGGTCTTTCCTTCTTTGTCTACCCAGTGGAATCCCTGGGCCATGGTTACACCGGCTCCCATGCATAGACAGGTGTCTACCATATCTAACGGCATGGCATTTCCCAGTGTGTAACATCCGATGTCCCCGCAGAAATAACTTCTCTGTCCCTTCATAGCCTGTTTTACAGCATAAAAAGAAGCACGGTGCGGGCATCCGGCGCACAATACCGGCGGACGCACAGGAAGAGCCGGTGCATCGTCTGTCCGGATTCCCTGAAACTTCTGCTCGATCCCAAGGAAACCACAAAGAATATCTGTCACCTGATTGGCGTTATTTTCACCGCTGGCCGGCACATGTCCGGTGAGTTTTCCCAAAATTTCTACAAACAGATGATCTTTTCCTACCAATTTCAGAAGCTGCTCCTCAATAAAAGGACTTAACTCTTCCACACAGAGAACCTGATCTGCCTCCTTCAGCGCCTGTCTGGCCAGATCTTCCGGAAACGGATACGCTGTAGCGATCTTACAGATCCCAAACTCTTTGTGATCTTTCATAAACTCCTTTACATAGGCATAACTGACACCGGAAGTAAAAATTACCTTTCTGGAAGAACCATCTCCCGGTTCAAAACTGTTACCGCTGTAACCGGAGAAATCTTTTCCCATCTCAGGATTTCTCTTTTCGATCATAGCATGGTTAGCAAAAGAAAGTCTTGGGAAAATAACAAACCGGCTGGAATCTTTCTGAAACAGTTCATGTTTTGCCGCCTCAAAAGTATCCGGCACCTCAATGGATGCATAAGCGTGGCATACTCTGGTAGTCGGACGGAACAAAACCGGCGTCTTGTATTTTTCTGAATAGGCAAAGGCGTCCTGGATCATCTGATAGGCTTCTTCCGGCGAAGACGGATCAAACACCGGAATCCTTGCAAATTCTGCAAATCTTCTTGTATCCTGCTCAGTCTGGGAAGAAATAGGACCTGGATCGTCGGCTGAGACAATGACCATGCCTCCCTCTACTCCTACATAAGCTAAGGACATCAGCGGATCCGAAGCCACATTCAATCCAACCTGCTTCATAGTAACCATGGTACGCGCCCCTGTGTAGGCTGCACTGGCAGCAACCTCCATGGCTGCTTTTTCATTGACAGACCATTCCACATACACCCCCTCCGATGGGTGAGCCGCAATGGTCTCAATAATTTCTGAAGATGGTGTGCCGGGATATCCTGCTACAAGATTCACGCCGGCAGCCAACGCTCCTAGGGCAATGGCACCATTGCCCATTACATACTCTTTCATCTTCTATCCTCCGTCTTTAAAACATTGCTTTTACTGGTGTACACAACCAATAATATCTGAAATATGATTTAACTTCTCTTTTTTTGCATAGGCCTCCAGACCGTCTACGATCTCACTTGTGGCATATGGATTGAAAAAATTTGCTGTTCCCACGGCTACCATGGTAGCTCCTGCCATGAGAAATTCCAGTGCATCCTCTGTGTTCTGGATTCCCCCCATGCCAAGGATCGGGATTTTTACCGCTCCCGCCACCTGATATACCATGCGCACCGCTACCGGTTTCACACACGGACCGGACATACCACCGGTCTGATTGGCTACAGCAAAAGTTCTGCGGTTTACATCGATCTTCATTCCTGTCAGCGTATTGATGAGAGACACACCGTCTGCGCCTCCTGCCTCTACTGCCTTTGCCATCTCCGTTATATCGGTTACATTGGGACTTAATTTCATGATCACCGGCTGTTTTGCCACTTTCTTCACTGCCCTGGTAATCTCTTCTGCCATTTCCGGTTTCTGTCCGAAGGCGATACCACCAGCTTTTACATTCGGGCAGGAAATGTTGATCTCCAACATGTCCACCTGTTCCTCTGCCAATCTCTCTACCACTTCCACATAATCTTCTTTGGAACGGCCGCATACATTCACAATAATACGGGCCTTCTGCTCATGGAGATAAGCCAGATCCCTGCTGATAAATGTATCAATACCTGGATTTTGCAGTCCGATGGCATTTAACATACCACCGTGGGTTTCTACAATACGAGGGGTAGGATTGCCCGGCCATGGAACATTGGCCACACCTTTTGTTGTTACGGCACCCAGTTTGTGAAGATCTACAAATTCGCCATATTCCATACCGGAACCAAAGGTACCGGATGCTGTCGTTACCGGGTTGTCAAACTCTACACCGGCAAATGTCGTCTTTAATAATTCGCTCATTGTCTTTCCTCCCTTTCTCTACAGTTCAATCTCTTCTGCCAGAAAGACAGGACCATCTTTGCAGATTCTTTTGTTATGTACCTTGGAGTGATCATCCACTTCTTTGGACTGGCACACACAGGCAAGACAGGCACCGATTCCGCATGCCATTTTTTCTTCCATGGAAATCCAGGCCGGTACACCCCACTCTTCTCCCAGAGTTTTTACACCCCGGAGCATCGGTGTCGGGCCACAGGAATACAGGATTTCTCCTTTTACTCCCTGCTCCCTGATGGCATCTATAACATTCCCTTTAGTTCCCAGACTTCCGTCCTCCGTAGCTACTACCACCTGATCGGCTGCCTCCTCCAGTTCTTTCATAAGAAATGTGTCGGCATCCCGGTAACCCACAACTACGGTTACCTTGCCAGGCAGCTCTTTCGCCAGCTGCAGCATAGGCGGGATCCCGATTCCTCCGCCAATGAGCACCGCCTCTTTTTCCTCCAGCGGAAACCCATTGCCAAGAGGTCCCAGTACCGTAATCTCTTCCCCGGCTTTCATATGGGAAAATTCATCGGTACCGTATCCAACCACACGGAATACCAGCCGGAGCTGTCCTTTTTCTTTGTCAATCTCGCACAGACTGATGGGCCTTGGCAAAAGTTTATCCTCGCTTTTACAATACAGAGAGATAAACTGTCCTGCTGCCGCCTGTGAGGCGATTTCCGGGACTTCCAGCCACATGGAAAAAATTCCTTCCTGGAGTTTTTCCACGGAAACCACCTGTGCCTTGCACTGTATCTTAGCCATACCTGTCTCCTTTTAATTAAAAAATACTGTTGATGTCGTCTCTCATATCGATCACTGCCTGTCTGGATGCATCGGCATAATTTGCCTCACCAAACTGAGCATATTTTTCCTGTTTGTATGCACAGATAATACCACGGGATGAATTGACGATGGCTCCCAGACCATCTTCATTAAAGTATGGTTTTAAGCCATCTGCCGTACCGCCCTGTGCACCGTAACCAGGTACCAGAATATAGGATTTTGGCATTACTTTACGAAGTACTTTACCCATCTCCGGATAAGTAGCACCTACCACGGCACCTACTGCACTGTAACCGCTTTCTCCTACACACTCGCTGCCCCATTTGTCCACATAAGAGCCTACCAGTTCGTACAGAGGCTTGCCATCCACTTCTTTATCCTGTAGTTCGCCAGAAGATGGATTGGATGTTTTAACCAGGACAAAAATTCCTTTTTTCTCTTCTTTACATACATCCACAAATGGTTTGATGCCGTCTGTTCCCAGATACGGGTTTACTGTGATAAAGTCTTCATCAAAACCGCGGCATACAGTATTTCCGATGGTTACACTTCCCAGATGTCCGTTGGCATATGCCGTGGAAGTAGAACCGATGTCGCCTCTCTTTACATCACCGATGACAACCAGACCTTTTTCCTGACAGTATTTTACAGTTTTATCAAATGCCACAAGACCCGGGATACCAAACTGCTCATACATGGCGATCTGTGGTTTTACAGCCGGGATCAGATCATAAACAGCATCAATGATTCCCTTGTTGTATTCCCAGATAGCAGCTCCTGCCGCCTCTAATGTTTCTCCATGTTCTTTTACCGCTTTGTCCAAAATGTGCTTTGGCACATAACCCAGCATAGGATCCAGTCCTACTACGATCGGTGCATTAGTTTTCTGAATGTTTTTTACAAGTGTATCAATTTTCATTCTTCTTCTCCTCCTTCATATGTGTATACTACTTTGCCATCAACAATGGTATAAAAAACTCGTCCAAAGACTTCACAGCCATCAAATGGTGTGTTCTTTCCTTTGGATACAAATTTACTTTTATCAATCTTATAACAGGAATCCATATCTGCGATGGTAATATCTGCAGGCATTCCCTCTGCCAGACTGCCTCCCGGCACTCCTAAGATCCTGTGGGGGCCGGTACTCATGCGCTCCACTAACTGCATCGGAGTCAGATACCCTTTTTTTACCAGATTGGTCACCGCCAGACAGTAGGCTGTCTCTGAACCTACGATACCAAATGGTGCTGTGGCGATAGACTGTTTTTTTTCTTCCTCCCCATGAGGGGCATGGTCTGTGGAAATCGCCTCCATCACACCATCTGCCAGTCCTACACAAAGTGCCTCTACATCTTCCTTGCTCCGCAGAGGCGGATTCATTTTATAATTGGCATCATCTCCCGGAATGTCATCCTGTGTCAGAGAAAAATGATGTGGACAGACTTCTCCGGATACCGGAAGTTCTATTTTCCTGGCTTCCCTTATCATATGCACGCTGTCTACCGTAGAACAGTGGCACAGATGAAGTCTGGCACCGGTTTCTTTGGCTAACAAAATATCTCTTGCAACGATCACATCTTCCACGCCGTTAGTAATGCCACACATTCCAAGTTCTTCCGCTTTCTTGCCGGCATTCATGGCACCTTTTCCTACCATGTTCTTGTCCTCACAGTGAGCCATCACAAGCAGCCCTTCTTTTGCCGCCTCTTTCATAGCCTCTCTGTACACCTGGGCATTCATAACCGACTTGCCATCTTCACTGATTGCCTTGGCTCCGGCCTCTTTCATGCCGTGAATATCTGTCACTTTTTCTCCCATCTGTCCGATAGTGACAGCCCCCACCGGATAGACATGGATCGGACTGTCTTTCTTTGCTATCTCCAAAATCTTCTTGATCATCTTGGGTGAATCCGTAGATGGTTTGGTGTTTGGCATCGGGCACACTGCTGTAAAACCGCCCTTAGCTGCTGCTTCTGTCCCTGTTTTGATGGTCTCTTTGTACTCAAAACCAGGTTCTCTCAGATGTACATGCAGGTCCAGAAATCCCGGCATGACATACTTGCCTTTGGCATCAATGATCGTTGTGTTATCCTGGAACTCTTTTGCCGACTTATCTGACAAAAGGCTGTCTAAAGAGACAACCTTTCCATCTTTGATATATAAATCACATATTTCGTCACGATGATTTGCCGGGTCCAAAAGGTGTCCATCTTTAATCCATAGATTTTTCAATGAATAAAACCGCCTTTCCCTCGTTATGATTTATCTGCATTTCGTGTCTTATTTGGCTGTGATATAGCCTTTTGCTTTCAAAAGTTCTGCCATCAAAAGGGCACCGCCTGCTGCTCCACGGACTGTGTTGTGGGACAAGCCTACAAACTTCCAGTCAAAGTAAGCATCCTCACGGAGTCTTCCGATGCTGACACCAAATCCGTTTTCATAGTTTACATCCAATGCCACCTGTGGACGATCATCCTCTTCCATATACTGGATAAACTGCTTTGGTGCATTTGGCAGGTTCAGTCTCTGAGGTTCTCCCTCAAATTCTACCAAAGCCTTGATCAGCTCTTCTTTTGTCACTTTCTGTTTGAAGTTAACAAAAACAGCTGCTGTGTGTCCGTCTAAAACCGGTACACGGATACACTGGCTGGTGATCAATGGTCCTTCTGCCGGTACGATCTTGCCATCTTCAACCTTACCCCAGATTCTCAGTGGCTCTTTTTCACTCTTCTCTTCCTCACCGCCGATGTAAGGGATAATGTTGTGCTCCATCTCAGGCCAGTCTTTGAATGTCTTGCCTGCTCCGGAAATAGCCTGATAAGTAGTAGCTACTACTAAAGTCGGCTCGAACTTTCTCCAGGCTGTCAAGGCCGGTGCATAACTCTGGATTGAGCAGTTTGGCTTAACGCAGATGAATCCTCTCTTTGTGCCAAGTCTCTTTTTCTGGCTCTCGATGACTTCCAGATGTTCCGGATTTACTTCCGGCACGATCATCGGTACATCCGGTGTCCAGCGGTGTGCACTGTTGTTGGATACAACCGGAATCTCAGCCTTTGCATAATCTTCTTCAATCTTTTTGATTTCTTCTTTTGTCATGTCTACCGCACTAAAACAGAAATCCACTTCACTGGCTACTGCTTCAATGTCGTTTACATTTTTTACAACAATATTTTTAACGGCTTCCGGCATCGGAGTCTGCATCTTCCAGCGGCCCCCTACAGCCTCTTCATAGGTCTTCCCGGCACTTCTTGGGCTTGCTGCTATTGTTACAACTTCAAACCAAGGATGATTTTCCAATAAAGAAATAAATCTCTGTCCTACCATACCGGTACCGCCCAGGATACCAACTCTCAACTTTTCGCTCATGATAACCTCCATAAAATGTTATTTTCCATAGTCTTAAATATTTTACTATAGAATAAAAAAAATGTAAAGGGAGTTACTTAAGTATTTTCACATCTCTGGCCGGTATCTCTGCCTCCCCCTGCACCTCTTCCCCTGTAAGCAGATCTATCTTTCGTTCCTTCAGGCAGATTCTGGCAGGTGTCTCTTCGTAATTCAGTAAAAATGTCACATCTCCGCGGCGGCACAATTCCACGGTCTCCGGCAGTTTTATCTCGCCGTATGCCGGGCTTAGTTTTGTAAGTTCCATGGTTTCTACGATCATCCGTGCCAGTTCTTCCGTAAAAATAGTCCCTACATAATAAGCACAGCCTTTTCCTGTCTTTTTAGACACAATGGCAGGTTTTCCGTCATAATGGCATCCCCTGCCGGAAAAAACAGCCTCCACCTGTCCGTCCGTCACTTCCAGCACATCGTGAAATTCTCTGGCTCCTGCCTGTTTGTCCTGCCATGCTATACAGACCTCCGTATCAAAGTGTGATACATAGGTGTACTCTTCCACCTGACATCCGGTCAGTTCACCCACATAACCAGGCATCGGCATGGTGTAGCACCTGCCTGTCTCATCTTTGTAGCCGCTGCGGCATCCAAACAGCAGGGTAAGTCCCATTTCCACTGCTTTTTCTAGTACCTCTTTCTGTCTCTTTGTAAAAATAGTGCTATGCGGATAAAAAGCCACCTGATAGCGAGCCAGATCTTCCGGCGTTACATCCTCTCTCAAATTAACCAGATCGTACGGTATGTGAGTCTTCTGCAGGGCACAGAACAATCCGTCCATACTCTTTTCCCGGAGCGGTCCGTGCCAAATGTCATTTTCTCCGTCCCATTCATTATCATAATCGATCAAAATGGCTATCGGTGCCCGGAATAACTGTCCGGTCACATAAGGGCTGATTTTTTTCACCGTTTCTGCCGTCTGAATCAGTTCTCTGACACGGCGGTTTTCCCGGTTGTCATAATCATGAAGCCCGTGCCAGTAAATTTCCGTCCCTACTGTAGCGGTACGCCAGCGGAAATAGCTGACAAAATCTGCACCGTGAGCAATGGCCTGCAGAGACCACAGACGCATCTGTCCCGGCTTTGGCATAGGCATCATCATACGGCAGTTCCATCCACCGGCCCCCGACTGCTGTTCCATAATGCCAAAGACGGGAGAAATACTCCTTGTTCTTGCCAGCATCTGGGAAGAATTGCGGTCTTTCATGCCATTAGTCTGCTCCGGCACCAAAATATTTTCATAGGCAAAGGCAGGGTAATTGTCAAAAGTAATAAAGTCCATAGACTCATCCACCACTTGCTGGTAATCAATGTGACGGAACAGTCCGTTGGTAGTAATAAACTGATCCTCTCTGCCATATTTTTTCTGCCACTTCCGGATCACCTCACTCTGAATGTGGAAAAACTCTGCTGCAGATGCCGCAATAAAGCGTTTTTCTTCCAGTTGGAAATGTGGATTGGTCTGACCGTATGTATTGGTCCGTCTGGTAAGATGCACCTGCTCCCAATCCGTATAAGTCTGGTTCCAGAACCCCGTCCCCATAGCCTCATTGAGCCGTTCCAGCGTCTCGTATTTTTTCTTCATATACCGACGGAAGGCAGTGTGATCGCTTTCGGAATAATACACATCCATCTCACAGTTGATCTCATTGTCCAGCTGCCAGCCAATGATCCGGGGATGGTTCACATAATGCTCAGCCAGTTTTTCCGTGATCTTTCTTGAAAATTCCCGGTACACCGGCGAAGTCAGATTATAATGCCTGCGGGTGCCGTGATAATATGTATTACCATCCAGATCCGCATTGAGAACTTCCGGATACTTCTCCGTCAGCCACAGCGGCGGCGTGGCGGTCGGGGTACAAAAGATCACTTTCATGCCCTTCTTTTCCGCCACTTCCATAAAGCGGTCAAAAAAATCAAATGTATACACACCTTCCTGCGGCTCAAACTTATTCCATGCAAACTCCGCAATACGGATCACCTCAATGCCGCACCGCTTCATTTCCTGCAAGTCCGCCTGCCACATATCCTCCGGCCAGTGCTCCGGATAATAGCACACACCCAGAGTTATATGATCCATCTTCAACCGTCTGTCTTTCATTTCGTTCTCCTTTTTGCAAATATATTCCTTATGACTTACAAAGACCGCTGCAGCCTTCCCTTGCCCGCAGCGGTCTCTTATCTATCACTTTTTACTGCTTCTTCCCCCTGAAAGTAGGGTCTTTTGCATAGTGATCGTATATCTTCTTTACTTCATTTTCCATCAATACACAATTATAAACACTGAGTTCACTTACTTCCCCCTGGAAAGACGGTTTATAATAATCCCCGCCCAGCACTACAATCTTGTGGTTAGTAAGAGCCAGTGTATTGTCCACACTTCCTACCAGCCTGCCGTTCTGATAAATACGGCTCAGACCCGTAACGGAATTGTAGGTGGCGCAGAAATGAGTCCATTCTTTTGCATAAAATTCCTCGCCCAAAGCATCATACCATCCACCACTCTCGTCCAGCCTGGTATCTTTGATACGGAACATAGAAAGTTTCTGCCATCCATAAGGGATCAGACTGGCAAATCCGATGTTGGAGTTTGCCATAATGATGGAGGTCCAGTTGTTTAACCGGTCTGCCTTCACCCACAGGGAAACGGAATAGCTCTCGTTGCCAAGAATCGTCTTCGGAAGATGGACCACATTGGTCATCTGTTCTCCTCCCGGCAGTTTCAGACTTCCTACGGAATCTACAATTCCCTTTCCATAGCCAATCTCTCCACTGACAGTACCACTGTTTTTTCCTGTCTCGTCATCCAGATTGCCATTAAAATGATACGATACTACCTTGGCATCAGCTTCTTTATGCTCTTCATAAAACTTATTAAACTCTTCCTGGTTCAAAGCACCGGCATAGTATACACCTTCTGCCAGTTCACAGCCGGCTCCTGCCAGAAACTGTTCCTGCTGCTTTGTCTTAATGCCTTCTACTACCAGGTTCATATGAAGTCCCTTGGCCATCTTGATAAGGTTTTCAATGATGATATCCCGGCTCTTGCCATCCTGTACGGTTCCCAGAAAATTCTCATCCAGTTTCAGCATATCCGCCTCAGTAGTAGCAAGAAGTGCCAGCGATGAGTAGCCTGCTCCAAAGTTATCAATAGCCACACCAAATCCTGCCTTCTTTAACTCCAGAATTGTTCTCTGCAAAATCTCTTTGTCTCCGGCGTGAATTTCTGCAATCTCAATGACAAACTCGGATGGGCTGACACCATATTTCTCAGTGATACCCACCAGTTCCTTTACGAAACTCCGGCGATACAAATGTTTCCTGGACATATTCACTCCGGTAGGCATATGGGAACATTCCATATCTTTGTACTTATCCTTCATCCAGCAAAGCCGCTCAAAAGCATGCCGTTCCAACACAGTAACAAAGCCATTCTCTTCCATAATAGACAAGAACCGTCCCGGGCTCCAGATCTCTCCATCTTTGCGAAACCAGCGGATAGACGCTTCCACTGCCTCAATACGGGAACGGACAATGTTCATGATGGGCTTAAAATAAATCTTAAATTCATTATCCTCTATAGCCTGCTGCATAGAACTTTCTACTTTTGCTTTAAACTCCATCTCTTCCTGGATCTGCTCGTAGAATGTATAGCGGTTCTTACCCGTCTTCTTCGAGTAATACATGGCCGAATCACTCTTGAACAATACATCATCAATAGTAGTCTCTGCCTTTTCATTTAACAGCACTCCCACGCTCAGGGAAATCACTGAACGAACTTCCGGCGACACAGCCAGCCGTTCTACTGAATCACAGATCTCTTCGGCCACTTCTAGTATCTCGTGTTTTTCTCTCTGTCCAATAATCAAAATCACGAATTCGTCTCCACCAATCCGTGCAATATAGGCATCCGGCACGATCTCCTGCAAATCTTTGGTAACTGCTTTCAGAAGTTCATCTCCCACCTGATGTCCATAGGTATCATTGACGCGCTTAAAATTATCGATATCCAGAAACATGGCTGTTACATATTCCTGAATTGATAACCCTGAGTAAAAGGAATATAATCCACTTCGATTCGGTAAAAGTGTCAAATAATCCAATACTGCAAGCGTTTCGATTTTTTCTTTCGCCATGAATCCTCTCCTTAATTTTTTTCATACAGGTCTATATTATCATATAAATGCACAAATTTCAAAGCAAAAATTTGTATTATTGTGTAAAAGATGCTATACTGTGAGATGAAATCAATCACCTTGGGAGGTAACTATATGTTTACACAAGATATAGACACTATATCGTCTGCCGCTGTCAACAAAGTAGATGTGTGCAATCATCACACCGGTATCTTTTTTGTCCGTGCCATTATGGCCGGGTTCTGGATCGTGGTTGCCATTCTTTTATCCAACGTAACCGCTTCCGTTCTGTATGGCCGTTATCCGGAGATTGCCAAAGTAGTAGGAGCTCTTTTGTTCCCCATCGCCATCGGACTGGTAGTTTTCATTGGCGGAGAACTTTTTACCGGCAACAACCTGACGATGGCATTAGGATTTTATAATAAGAAAGTATCCCTGAAGGATCTTCTGAAGGTGTGGGGACTTAGTTATGTAGGAAACTTCTTAGGCTGTGTGGTCCTTTCACTAATCTTTACCGCCAGCGGTGCTGCCCGCCAGACCATGACGGCTTATTACCGCGTGATCCTGCCGGGAAAAATGAGCGCATCCACCACGGAGCTTTTCCTGCGTGGTATCCTCTGTAACTTTCTGGTATGTCTGGCCGTATGGACCGGCACACGGATGAAAAGCGAGTGCGGTAAACTGGTACTGATCTTTTGTATCATTTCCTGTTTCGTTATCTCAGGCTTTGAACACTGCATCGCCAACATGGGATTTTTCACAATCGGCTATGCGCTGTGCCCGGATATTATGATCACCGCCGATGTGATCCGAAACATGATCGTTGTCACGCTGGGAAACATAGTCGGTGGTGCCATTCTTTTATCCGGCCCGTTGAAATTGATGAGTTACGATCACTGACCCATGAGAAGCCAGTTTTGCTCCTTTTGTGTCAACGGGACAGTAAGCGACTGTATAACCTCTTCCATATGAGAGGTTGAAGAAGGACTGACGATAGGAAACAGATTGTCACTCTGGTGTAACAGCCAGGCTAAAGCAATCTGGGACACCGTCAGTTCTTTTTTTCGTGCCATTTCTTCTGCCCGGTGGAGTCTCTGTCTGTTCTCCGGGCAATCATATTCTTTGATGGGTGCCCACCAAAGGCAATCTTCAATGGGTCTGTCCCCATCTGTTACAAACTTGCCGGACAGATAGCCTCTGGCCAGAGAAGAATAGGTAAACACCGGCAGACCAGACTGAAAATAAGCTTCCCTCATTTTCTCATTGGCAGCTCCAGACAATGTAATACTTCTTCCCCATGGATCGTGGACAAACTCCGCCAGACTGTAGGCAGGGCTAAGAGCCTGAAAACCCTTGAGACCGTGGTCTGCAGCGTATTTATTCCCCTCCCGGATTCTTTGCCAGGTCCAGTTGGACACACCAAAGTGCCGCACCTTTCCCTCTTCCTGCAGTTCATTCAGCACTTCCATGACCGCTCCCACCGGGTACTCCGGGTCGTCCCGGTGCAGAATGTAATAATCCACATAGTCCGTCTGGAGTCGTTGTCTGGACTCTTCACACTGCTGGCGGATCAAGTCCTGCGACATCTCATCGGCAGAGCCTTCCTGACCGGGATTACATCCTTTGTCCAAGATGATAACCTGCTCTCTCCGGCCGGATCCCGCCAGCCACAGACCAAAGTTATGCTCCGCTTTTCCATAGGCATAGGCGGTGTCAAACACAGTGAAACCGTGGTCAAATGCCCTCTGGATGCAGTCCTTCGCCCTTCCTTCATCGTCTCCCATAATAGCATTGTTGCCTGTGCCATACACAAGCCGGGATGCCTTCTTCTCACTGTCTTTTAATGAAACATATTTCATTGCACTCACTCCTTTTATAATTATGGCTGATACTGCTGTACTACTTTCGTACATTTACCGTTTTTGATGGTCAGTTTCACTGCCATTCCGCTGTAAAAGACTACTCCGTTCTCATGGTTTTTAGCCGTTTTATAGGTGGTTTTGATTTCCCTCTTAAATGTTTTCCTGGAGGTCTTTTTCAAGGTCTTTAGGTCATACATACTCAGAAAATAAAAACGGCAGTTCTTGGCAAGGGTCACTTTCTTTAACTTGCCATATCCTACCAGATTCTCCCACTGCCAGTCCTCTTTTCCCTTTAACCGGGTGTTGTTGACGCACTTGCGGTACTTGAGAGTGTTGCCTTTGATACTTGATATCACTGCTGTGCGGGAAGCCGCTTTGGCATTGGATGGCTGAGAAAGACAGGCGCCTGCCGTGATAGTAATGGCTGCGGCTGTGAATACAGCTACGGGTTTTAGAGTGATAAAGTTTTTTTTGTTTTTGTTCATTGTAAGGTTCCTTTCTTTTGCTTAGTTTAACTGTAGATCTTTCGGCATATCGCAATCAGAAATTACCTGATGCTTTTCATATTCATTATCATACATAACCTCAATATGTGCAATATGATCAGCAGATATTTTTCCCAAAAAGTATGTCAAAATGCTCCCAAAGTCGCGCTTTCTGCCTTTCATCAATCACAACTTCGTTTTCCATAAGGTAGGTTCTCATATTTTATGGATTTTTAAAAAACAACAACATATGTTTCCTGTCTGGTGATAACCTGGGTTTCAACTTCTTTTCCGCATACATCACAATATTCCATCATTGTTCTTACCTCCTAACAATATTCATCCTCATGAAAACTTAGGCATTTGAGGACATCCCTTCCATTTCGACTTTGAATTTTAAAAATTGTCTACCCTCTATGTTTTTCTTAAATTCCCATATATCCCCTGGCTGAGTTTGATCAAAATCCCGCTTTGGACCCTATTATATCATAATAGAGAAATTTGTCATAACATCCATGGATATCTGACATCTCATATGTATTCACAGTAATCCCCTTCATATATATCTTTATGTAATTTATCCGCTTGTTCCATTACCTTTTCATAATCATCACACCATCGCAACTCTATACATTTTGTCACACAAGCACATCGCAGACAAAACAAATCCTTAATATGATATTTTTTTCTTTGTCTGCTGCCTCGTTGTATGCCTTGACCTATAAAATTCTCTCCTAGATGCTTACAGCATATAAATCTACTGGCAGTCTTAGGATTTCCGTATTTTCCTCTGCTCAAATAGTTGCCTCTCCTCTCTCCTCTTACTTCACTGGTAAAATATTTCAATTGTTCTTCCTCTAGCACTCCCCTTTCCGAATCAAGATACTCTTTCTTTACAAGCTCCTTTAATCTTCATTACTATCAACCTGCGTATTTATTAGTTCCACGTTTCTAATGTTGATTCCAAATCTAATGCTAATCCAAGTGGGGTAGTTCCATCATAGTTAGGGTCCTTTTCCATATCTTCAAGATATTTTATATCCTCTTTCAGCCGTTCGATATCTTCCATCGCTTCATCATCCTCTTTGTACTTTTTCTCAAGTTGTTTTATTATTTCCCAGGCTGTTCTTTTTTCTTCTTTAGCCTCATATCCGTCACTTTCGTCTTCCTCTGGATAGCACTCATCCAGCTGTTGAAATGTCTCATCCGGTGTTGACATTCGGATTTTATCTCCTTTGACAAGGATCAGGAGAGGCGGTCCCAGTTCGGTTTCTTTCTTTGAATCCATGATAGGTTCATAGCATTCGTAACCGTTCCAGTTATTCAGTTTTTCGACTGTTTCGTATCCGTTTCTCTGTACAAATGAAATAACCTGTTTTAAATCCATGTTTTTACACTCCTTTTACTCTTTTCTCTTGACACCCAGATCAGTACATCATATCCAGTGCATAGGCGAGTGAACTGGCTCCGCTAATCATAAACTGGTCTATGTTTATCTCGCCATCTTCAAACTCTTTTTTGTTTCGTTCATATGATTCTCTGATTTCATCAACTTCTGAATCCATGAATTTTTCAAGTTCTTTATCGTTTAGATGCGAAAGCGAAAGCTTTAATTTCTTTTTTGTTTCACTTCTAAATTCTTCAAATGTTGGCAATTGATTTTTCATAGTCGCCCTCCCTGTTTTTATGTATAATCTGCGTTCTGATCTCTATTATTTACAGTGTAATCTATATAAACACCCCTTCCTAGTCGCACATCATATACAGACAATTTGCAACTGCTGATACTTTACCAATCTTAAATCCATCTTCGCCTAATTCCCCATCATTAAAATCTTTTACAGCACTTTCATATTCTGAATTCTTTAAGTGTTGGTACTGTTTTGCTCATAGGCTTTCACTCCTTCCTCTTACTTCATTGAATGATCTCTATCAACATAAGTTTCCTAGTTGGTCACCTCTATAAACAAAATATTTTTTCACTCTATTCATACATCATAAACAAACAGTATGCTACTTTTCCAACTTCACCTATACGGAACGTTTCCAGTCCTAATTCACCATTGTTAAAATTTTCCAGCGTTAATGCTTTTTTAGTTATAACATTTCTCCCCATCACCAGTCCTCCCCGTATTCCTCTTCGTCTTCCTCCGCATCATCTACCCCATCTGCGTAATCTCTGTCCTTGTTGTAGCGATCAAGGTCATAGTCATCATCCATATAGACATCATCATACCCTTCATCATAATTTTTGTAAGGGTTGCTTTTCTTAGATGAACTCTTTGTGGATGAGTTCTTCTTGGCCGAACTATTCTTCTTACTACTGCCATAACTGTAATTTGTTGGTGTGGGTGTACTCGTGGAAACGTAAAAAGTAAGCGCTCTATAACAGAGTGCCTTATGTATTGTTCAAACCCATGAGATAATTAACTCCATATATTTGAGTTATAGTTTTTCAAGTTTTTCAAGTAGATTGGAGGAATAAAACATGGATCAAGTTACTAACGCCAAGACTCAAATTCGCCTTGAACAGTGGCGTAAAATCATTGCTGATTGTCAAAGCAGCGGAATGCCTGTTTACAAATGGTGCGAGCAAAACGGCGTGAAAGAGCAGAGTTACTATTACTATCTCAAAAAGCTACGCAAACAAGAACTAAGCAATTTACCGATTAGTTTGCCACAGCCTGCTGAAACACCAACTGTTTTTAAGAGTTTGGAAATTCAATCGTCTATTCCAGACCACAAACCTGCAGTAACTATCAGGCTATCGAATGCTGCTGTAGAAATAAACGAAGGAACAAGTCAACAGACTATTCAGGCAGTGCTTCTAGCACTGCAAAATATATGATAGGCGATATCACAGTTGCTGAAAACATTTACATTGCATGCGGATGCACCGACATGCGTAAGTCAATAGATGGTTTAGCAACTGTAGTTCAACAACAGTTTCAACTGGATCCTTTTCGGCCGTCTCTATTTTTGTTTTGTGGGCGGCGCAGGGATCGTATCAAATGCCTTCTTTGGGAAGGCGATGGTTTTGTTCTTTTATACAAGCGTTTGGAGAACGGATTGTTCCAATGGCCTCGTGATGAAGCCGAATGTAAGCCAATCACATGGCAACAATTCCGCTGGCTTATGGAGGGGTTAAAACCAGAACAAAAACTTTCCATAAACGCTGCTGAAACAGGTGATTTCTGTTGATAAAAAATCGTGACAAATCCCCTGTTTTGCTGGCTTTTAAGCCTCTTTTGTGGTATAATAATTACAGTAAAAACAACTGTGAGGTAAAGGTTTTATGGACACAAAAGATGCATATATTAAGCAACTTGAAAACACAATATTGAGTCTTCAAAAACAGGTTGATAACCTCACAGAGATGATCCTTTTGCTACGTAAGGAGAAGTTTGGTTCTTCCAGTGAAAAGACTCCTAAGTCGCAGATTGACGGACAGCTAAGTTTGTTTAATGAAGCAGAACTGGAGGTGTCTTCCGAATGCGATGAGCCGATTGTTCGCGATGTAAAAGGTTATACACGTAAAGCGACAAGAACAACCAGAGCGGAGCTGATCAAGGATCTTCCAGTCAGAGAGATTCCCTGTGATATCCCGGAGGAAGAGATGTTCTGTGATCAGTGCGGTTCCGGACTGAAACTTATCGGCTATGAAAAGGTTCGCGAAGAACTGGAGTATATTCCTGCCAGACTTCAAATCATCCGATATAATCGCGCAGCATGTGAATGCCCTAAGTGTAAACATACGGAGCATCCGTTTATTAAGAAAGCGGCAAGTCCATCTTCTTTAATGAATCATTCTTTGGCATCCCCAAGTTCTGTGGCCAATGTCATGTATCAAAAGTATGTGAACAGCGTGCCTTTATATCGCCAGGAAAAAGACTGGGAGAACTTAGGCCTTGCATTATCAAGAGCCACCATGGCTCATTGGATGATACGCTGTTCAGAGGATTACTTTCAACCGGTAACAGAGTACTTGCAGAAGTCTTTGGTTTCCAGAGAAGTGCTTCACTGCGATGAAACACCTGTCCAGGTGTTAAAGGCGCCAGGTAAGAAACCGCAATCAAAGTCATATATGTGGTTATATACGACTTCTAAGGACAGTGAACATCCGATAGTCCTTTATGACTATCAGCCATCCCGCAGTGGAGATAACGCAATCCGGTTTCTTAATGGATTTCATGGATATCTGCACACGGATGGATACTCTGGTTATAACAAACTGGAGAATATCACCCGTTGTGGCTGTTGGGCACATCTGCGTAGAAAGTTCGTGGAAGCAATCCCGGATAAACGGGATAAAAATGCACCAAGAACCACTGCAGAAATCGGGAGAGATTACTGCGACCAACTGTTTCATTTAGAAGATCAAATGAAACAATTAACTCCTGAAGATCGATATACTAAGCGTCTTGAACTGGAAAAACCAGTTTTGGAGGCTTTTTGGTGTTGGCTTGATTCTGTTCAGGCATTAAAAGGTTCTGCTTTAGGAAAAGCTGTCACCTATGCCAGGAATCAAAAACCATATATGGAGAACTATCTGCTGGATGTCAGATGTTCTCTTTCCAACAATGCTGCCGAAAATGCCATTCGCCCATTTACAGTTGGACGTAAAAATTGGTTGTTCGCTGATACTCCAAAGGGAGCAAAAGCCAGTGCAGCTATATATAGTATCATTGAGACCGCCAAAGCAAATGGTCTTAATGTATATACCTATCTTGAGTTTTTGTTAATGTATATGCCAGATACGGATTGGCGAAATCATCCAGAAGACCTGGAAGATTTGATGCCATGGTCGGAACTGTCAATACAAACCTGCAAAGGTTAGTTCAGGATCGGGTGACCGGTTGGTCCTTTTTATTTTAATAGGCACCTTGTTATTAAGCGCTTACGATGATGATATATTACTGGTTGATGTTGACTATGATCTGGAAGAAATGGAGCAGTTGCAGGAGGACTTCGGGCCATGTGTATTTGGGTATGTAAGAAGGACTCTTGAGTACTGTATGGGAGGACTGGCGGCGTTATTGAACGAGAAGTTGACTCTGGAAGAAGCGGTGGACTATGCTCTTGATCAAGGCGAAACCTATGGCGAAATACTCAAACGGGTTCGATATAGTTTTGAGCATGAGATCCTTTGTTATTTGTTCTTGGAAGACTTTAAGTATATAGAAATGCTTAAGGAGAGAAAAGAGGAAATGCTGATGGATGTAATGAATCAGATCAGTGACAGAGAAGAGATTGAAAATCCGTTCGAAATAGACGAATTCGAGATAGAAACTGAGAACTATCAGGACTATGAGATGATACGGATTAAAATGCCGGAGCCTGTACAAGAAAATAATTGTCTGGAAATTGTTCCGGTGATCAAAGAAGACAAGGTTCGCTATTTTACGGTGGAAATAGGAGAGACGAGTGAAATCTTATTTATCTGCGAGTGGACTTTGGATGAAGAAGGGAACAGAGTTCATCACAATTATAAGGTGATAAAGGCTGGCAGTGGAGATTATATGGAAGAGATAAGAAAGTGTTTGTAATATTTTCTGGATGCCAGACGGAAGGGGAAAACAAAATGGACATATATTCTTTTATTAATTCCCCGGATATAAGTAACTATCTTCAGAAGATCGGCTATGAATTTAATTCATTGGAAACAGCCTGGTTAATTTACCAATGCCAGACAATTACATATAAGGAAAAGAAGAAAAACTGGGAAGAATTATTCCGGACTATGCCCGATTGTGAGATCCCTCAAAGAGGGAGTTCTATAAAATGGCAAAGTCTTCATGAAGTGCTAAAACGGTACATACAGATCATGGATCGAGATATAGAGGCCTTCTTTCAAACGGAGACAAGAGGGGAATATGTGTATATGTATGATTATTATTACACAGGTGATCCCAGGTACGGTGCTGTATATGACCGGGTCTTTGGCTCGTTACAGGAATGTCTGGAGTCATATCAGCAGGAAAGATCCGACATGGATAGTCAAGATGGCAAGATAGAGAAGTGGTGGATTAAAAAGCAGTCTCTGGCTCATCCGGAAATAGTGCAGGAAGTAGTGTGCCTGGGGGATGGCCGAGTGATTGATATGGTTCAGAATACTGCCAGAACGGAGGAAGAAGACGATATTATAGACCAGTTTTTTGAGGAATTGTGGTTTGATTTCCCGACTCCATTCAAAAAAGGTGATATTGTATGGGAGCCAAACAAAGAAATGTCCGTAGGTCATTTTTGCGAAGGAGTTTATGTGTTGGAGGAACTGCCGACTTGGACGGCGGGGAAGTTCGTGCGAGAGAAAGGCTCTTATGCGGATATGGCCAATATGGGCTATTCGGTTAATTCAAATGGAACGGTCTATTATGATCACATGGGTAACAACTATATGAACACGGAGTATTACAAAGGTACTTATGACTGTGGGCAGAAAATATTGCCGGCTATCAGTAAGATGTTGAAGGGGGAGATACGTGTTGACAAGCTGCTGTGCGAGTACCGCAAGGTGCTGGCGGATGCGGCGGAGGAAGATATGATTCAGACCCTTGGATACATCCTTAGTGAAAAATAGTGTAAAAATAGTGAAAATTTAATGGAAAAATCACTCTGCTTTGGGTATAATATTACCTAAAAGGAGTGATTTTTTGATTCATGTAACATTGACCAATGAAATTTTAAAATATATAACTGAGATAGACAAAAACCGGTATAAGGTGTCATCCGTAAAACTACCTAAAACCGTTGCGAATAAACTTCGCAAAAATTCAAAAAAGAAAAGTTCTTATGCATCCAACAAGATCGAAGGGAATCCGCTGTCTGAAAGTCAGGTGGATGAGGTGATTGAAATGGATGAAAGAAAGCATTTTTTGAAACCGGAGCAAGAGGTGCGTAATTATTTTTTGGCGTTGAACTTTTTGGAAGAAAAATTACACAGCCGGGAAAAGTTTTCCAAGAAGCTGATTTTGGATGTGCAAAAATTAGTAGAAAAAGGGGCGTCAGAAGAAAAAATTGGTCTGAGAGGCCCCATGCCACCGGGGATGCTGTTTGCGGTATATGATACAAAGACAGGAAATCCGGATTACATTCCACCGGAATATTGTGATATTCCCGGTTTGCTGGATGAACTTGTGGAGTATGTTAACACAACAGACGACCATCCGTTGATCGTGGCTGCTGTTGTTCATTATCAGTTGGTTACAATACATCCTTTTGAAGATGGAAATGGAAGAACAGCCAGGCTGTTATCAGGGTATATTCTGGACAAAAACGGTTATGGGTTTAACGGCATTGGCTCGTTAGAGGAGTATTTTGCATACGATATCGATGAATATTATGAGGCGATTCAGATGGGACTCCCGGCGTTGTATTATTCAGGGAGAGAAAACCCGCCTAAGCCGGAAATCTGGGTAAACTATTTCTTGCGGATGGTGTTGCTTTATTCAGGCAAGGCCTGTGAAATACAATCTGAGTCCAAGGAAGAAGATGTGGCGGCAAGTTTGTCCTTTTTGAAAAAACGGGAAAAGGAACTGCTCTTGCTATTGCTGCAGAAATATAAGAGAGAGTTTACGCCGATTGAGATTAGTCGGGAATTGTCGGTCACGAATAAAACGGTGATCAACAGGCTCTCTGTCCTTGCGAAAAATGGATTTGTGGTTCCGAATCTCGTAAAGGAAAGAATTCGGTCGTATGAGCTTAGTGAATTTGCGAAGAACTGTGAAAAGGAGATCGTAGGGGAGTTAACAGAGTGAGTTTATAAAAATATTACTATCGTATTGACAATAGTACCCAATCTGGGTACTATTGAATAAAAAATACCCAAATCGGGTACTGCTGGAGATGATATAAATGAATATAAAAGAATTACGTATAATGACAGGACAGACCCAGAAGCAGTTTGCTGAAAATTTTGGTATTCCTGTTGGAACACTTCGCAGATGGGAATATGGTGTTTGAGTTATAATAGGACCAAGTTAGATGAAACCCAGTAAAATCAAGGGGTTATGCCTAATTTAGTCCTTATTTTTATACCATTTTAGCGGTAAAGATAGGGCAGCGCTGCAATATTAAACCGAAAATCCAAGTCAGTATCACAGATGTCCGCAATCAGTCTGAGAGTGAATCTGTGTGCTTAGATTAGGTACAATTTTATATCAAACATTTAGTGAGGACTAAATTAGCACTTGAGATGGAATATTCCATCAGCTGATTTGGTCCTCTTTTTATTTGAGAGGAGTGGTCGAATGGGCAAGGTGTTAATTTGGTTCGTAATCATTATTAGTACAGTGGTTCTCTACTGTCTTATGAAAGTTAAGGCAGAGAGTGATGAACTGTATGAGGAATTAATGAGAAAGCATTTTTATGGCAGGTCAGATGATATTCCTGCATCTGACAAAACCGAGCACTTGAAAGGGTGTGGGTAATTATATGAAATTTTGCAAAACAATAATGCAGACAATACAGAAAAGGAGTGAAAGGAACATGAATAACAAGTTAGAAGTAATCGGCATTGATCATGGCTGGTCAATGATGAAAA
>ERZ826242.779-NODE-779-length-42069-cov-6.116152_pt1 | contig 42069 bp, 43 predicted proteins | sample MGYA00519871_ERZ826242 | MGnify/ENA primary metagenome ERZ826242 (study PRJEB31778, sample SAMEA3449226) | human gut metagenome | biome: human gut; feature: human-associated habitat; material: faeces | place: United Kingdom | collected 2010/2012 ... | reverse complement strand
TTTCCCTTACGATTATCTCATAAGGGCAAAAATAAGGGAAAATACATATCATTTCACTAATGAATAGGCTAAAAAGCCTGTAAAATAGGGAAAGTTATAAAAATATTTCGGCAAACTAGAATTTATCGTCTTGTTCCATTCTTATCAAAATTCTTTTTTAATGCTATTTCTGTTGGGAGAATAGACCCAATTAAAGGAATAAGTTGAACACCACAGATAATTCCTCCTATACTCCCAACACAATCTTCATTTTTTCCAATCACTAAAAGCATGAATATTACTGTTATCGGCAACATAACCATTCCACAGACATACCAGACTTTACCACAATATTTATGAGCAAATTCCCATGTGTCTTTGTTCTTCATAGACATCGAAGTCCGATATCCAAATACTGAATTTATTTCCTTTGGAGCCTTTTTCATAAAATATCTTCCAAAACCAATCATCGTAAATGGAAGAAGCAAATCCATAATCAACATAAAAATCCAAAACCCCATTGTAAACCCCCTTTACTACAACCTCCGATTGAGCGAGCTCTTTTGCGAGGGATTCCTTTTCAGATAAAGCGCCCCCATAGTTGAAACAATCGCTACAAGCAGGCATGGTACCCACAGCAAAATCAGAAATCGGCCATCCGTTAAAGACTGCTGATCATTTCCTCAAACAGTTCCGGTTTTAATAAAACCAGTCCCGCATGTCCTAATTCCGGTAATACCGTAAACGCAGTCTGAGGGAATTTATGTTTCATATAATCTATATCCAGTTTTCTCTCTTTTTCCTCGTTCTTTGCATACCAGTAATGGATCTGTGTATTTATTTCCGGAACAGGATCAGGAACTTTATAGTTATTGCACGAATCAAAGGTCCGCCATAATGTCTTTCTGCTGCAATGTCTCAGAACATCTGCTACATACTGCAGATCCTCTTTAGAATAGTCATCTGTTGCAAATGCCTTTTCCAACAGGCCCACACCACCTGTTCTTCCGATCATCATCATGAGATAATCCTTAAGGGCAATAAACCGTGTCACAATCCACGGCAGCTGATACGGTGTGATGCCGCCATCCATAACGCAATGCTTTATTCTGATCTTTTGTCCAAGCGCTGTCATCAGTGCAATGGAACCTCCCATGGAGCAGCCATATACCGCATATAATTCTGTATAACCCTCTTCCTTCAGCCAGACATTTAATTCTGCAGCGATCTGCTCCACGCTGGTAAAATCACTGTTATTCTCAAAATCATAGCCGGGAAGCGCCGGAACAAGCAGGTGATAATTCTTCTGCAGCAGAGGAATCACATTCTCAAAATAATCCCATTTTACAACTGATGGATGAATCAGCAGAATGGTTTCCTTATTTTCTTTTCCAAATTCATGGATATTCATTACTATATATCCTCTTCTCTCGTTTTCTTTTATTATATTTCAATCCCGTATACCCCACAAGCCCCTGAAATCCGTTGAAAACAAGAAAAAGAGCCAGAACGAAAATCCATCCTGACTCTCTCAATATCTGTCATTTTATTTTCCCCAGACTTCTTCAGCAATTTCCCTGACAAGCTTTAACTTTGCCCACTGTTCTTCCTCCGTAAGCTTATTCCCAATCTCACAGGAAGCAAAACCACACTGCGGACTTAAGTACAGTCTGTCAAGCGGTACATATTTTGCTGCTTCGTAGATCCTTGCGATCACCTTTTCTTTCTCTTCCAATACCGGAGATTTGGTGGTGATAAGCCCAAGAACAACCTTTTTCTCACCTGAAACCTCTGCCAATGATTCAAATCCACCGGAACGCTCGTCATCAAATTCCAGATAGTAAGCAGATACATTTTCCCTGGCAAATAAGGTTTTTGCTACGCTGTCATAAGCACCGCTGCTCGCATAAGTAGAATGAAAATTGCCACGGCACACATGGGTATTGATCACCAGATCATCCGGTTTTCCTTCTATGGCAAGATTATTGATCTCCAGTAGCTGCTCCTTTATCTTCTCAAGTCCTGCTTCATCAGTTCCAAACAGCGCACATGCTCTCGGATCCACCAACATTCCAAAGGAACAGTCATCAAGCTGAATGTTGCGGCAACCTGCTTCATATAGATCCGCAATGACCTTCTGATATCCTCTGGCAATATCAGTAACCAGTTCATCTGTATTTTCATAGTATTTTTTTGTATTATCAAGGGCAAATGGCATGATCATCTGTTCCAGAAACTGTGCCGGTGCAGGAATCGTCTGTTTTGCCACAGTATTTTCATCTTCCAGCGCCTTGATGAATTTAAAATGCTCTACAAAAGGATGTCTGTCCACAGAAACTTTTCCTGTCAGGTAAGTATCATCTATCATAGCTGCTTCCCCGTGGAATGGCAGTCCTGTTTCTGTTTTGGAATGTCCGACTCCCTGAAATCCCCACATAAAATCAAGGTGCCATGTAGCTCTGCGGAATTCTCCATCTGTGATCACATGGTATCCTGCTGCCTTCTGCTTTTCCACAAGCTTCAGAATACAGGTATCCTCAACTGCTCTCAATTCTTCAGCCGTAATCTTTCCTGCCTCGAACTCAGTCCTTGCTTTCTTTAATTCCTCCGGTCTTAAAAAGCTTCCTACAAAATCATATCGAAAGGGTGTCTGCAAATTTTTCATCTTTTTTTCTCCATCAGTAAATATTTTTCTTCATTATAAATGGAGCTTTCCCGTCTGAAAAATACATAAAAATAAAGGTTGTCCATAGTTTTAAGCTATAGCAACTCTGCTTTTTAAAAATATACCGGACATTTTATTTTTCTGTTATGTATGCCTGCAGTGCTTTCAGATAGGAATCTCCCAGCCTGCTGAGGATCCCCTTTCTGTGGGTAATATAACCAATATGCATATTATCCTCATCTGCCAGCGGAACTGCTATAATATCCTTTCCATTCAGCTTTTCATCAATCACACCGCTGCACACCGTATAACCGTTAAGTCCGATCAGAAGATTGAAAAGTGTTGCCCGATCCCGCACTCTGATATTTTTCTTCCGCTCTGATTCCGAAAAAATTTCTTCCGAAAAATAAAAAGAATTATGCTCTCCCTGCTCAAAGGATAAATAGGGATACTGCTCCAGCTCCTTATTGGTGATCACACTTTGCCTTGCAAGCGGATGTTCTCTGCTGATAAATACATGCGGCTTTGCTGTAAACAGCAGATGAAATTCCAGATCATGAGATTTCAGAAGCTTTCCTATCACCTTCTCATTAAAATCATTCATAAACAGGATTCCCAGTTCACTTTTCATTCTGACCACATCCTCAATGATCTCATAAGTCTGTGTCTCTCTCAGACTAAAATCATATTCATCCTGTCCATATTCCTTGACCAGGTCAACAAAAGCATTAACGGCAAAGGAATAATGCTGGGTGGATACACAGAACTGCTTTTTCCCACCATGATTTCTTTTATACTTGTCTTCCAGAATGGCTGCCTGCTCCAGCACCTGTCTTGCATAGCCAAGGAAGTCATTACCTTCCCTGGAAAGGCTGATTCCCTTATTGGTCCTGTTAAAGATGACGATATTCATTTCCTTTTCCAGCTCATGAATGGCATTGGTAAGGCTGGGCTGGGAAATATATAACTTATTCGCCGCTTCTGTAATTGTTCCTGTTTCCGCTACTGTTATCACATATTTTAACTGCTGCAGGGTCATAACTTTCCTCCCATTTCTGTCCTACTTTTACATTTTCAACCGGTCTGATCTTTTTCTTTTTTCCGCCGGATCAGGAACATGGCAATTCCCGCACCACTGATGATCAGATATCCGAGGATATTGATGACATCCGGCACTTCTCCCAGAAAGATCATGCCAAGCAGGGCAGCAAATACGATCTGCGTATAATCATATACAGACAGTTCACTGGCAGGTGCATAGGTGTATGCCGCTGTAATGGAAAACTGTCCCAGTGTTGCGGAAAGACCTGCCATTAAAAGTGATACAAGCTGCCACCATGTAAGCGGCTGATGATCAAAAATAATAAACGGGATCGCACATACACAGGAAAATACAGAAAAGCAGAATACTATAAGCGGTCCCCGGGCACCAAGTTTTGTTGCCATACGCACGTTAGTATACGCCAGGCCTGCTCCCATCCCACCTAACAGTCCGATAAATGCCGGGAATGTAGCAACGCTGTCAAACCCGGGTCTTAAAATGAATAGTGCACCCACAAATGCTGTCAATACGCAGGCAAACTGATATAATTTGATTTTTTCCTTTAACAGAAAATAAGAAAAAATGATGGCAAAAAAAGGTGACAGCTTATTAAGCATGGATGCATCCGCAATATACAGCTTTCCAATGGCATAGAAGTTTGCAAAGATCCCGATTGTTCCAAACAAAGACCGGAAAAAAATATATTTCCCGGTTCCCTTCGGAATGTTGAATGGGATCTTTTCCTTTTTCATAACGGTAAATGCAAAGAAAACGGCTACCAGATTGCGGAAAAAGCTCTTTTCAATCGCCGGCAGATCACCCGCCAGCTTCACAAACAGATTCATAAAAGCGAATCCGAAGGCCGCCAGGATGATATAAAAAATCCCCTTATATTTATCTTTTATTTTCATGTTGTATGATTCCCTTAATCTCCTCCAGATTTTTTGCGAAATAAATCCCTTCCTGACGCTCCTTGGAGGACAGTCCTTTTTCCTGCATATGCAGAAGCAGCTCCTTCAGGCTGTCATAATAACCATTCAGATTATAAAGAATACATGGTGCAGACAGCCATTTCAATGACACCTTGGACATTACCTCAGCAATTTCCTCAAGTGTTCCTGTTCCGCCCGGAAAAGCGATAAAAACATCTCCAAGCTCGATCATCTTTGTCTTCCGTTCGGTCATATCCTTTGTCACGATAAGCTCTGTCAGCCTGTCATACTCAAAGCCCTGGTCTATAAATATCTGCGGTTCCACTCCGATCGCCCTGCCACCGGCATCCAGCACGCTTTCTGCAGCCTCCCCCATAAGTCCGTTTTTTGATCCACCGTAAATAAGTGTATTTCCACTGGATCCTATCCACGTTCCAAGCTCACGCACTGCTTCTTTTAAAAGGGGATCATTTCCTTCATTTGCTCCAAGATATACCGTAATATTCATAACCTTCTCCTTTTCTTCTATCCACTCTGACTGACCTGCTGCCTCTAATCAAACATGGCCCTCCAGTCCTGTACCGCGATCAGCCTCTCCGCATGCACCGTAAAACCTGTTTCCTCCCATACTTCCTTTTCTGTATTGGAAGCCACAGACTGATCCACATCACACCATCCGCCCGGCAGTGCCCAGGTTCCATTATTTTCATGTACAAGCAGGATCTTCCCATCTGAAAACACAGCAGCCCGTGTATCTACCTTGGGCGTTTGATACCCTGTTTCATTGCAGAACAGATCCCTTATCTTATCAACCGGGATATCTGTTTTCTCAGACATCATTTCTGCTGCGATCTCACGCAGCTCCTCATAACGCTCCTTATCATATTTATCCTTCCCATACTGAAGCCCTGCCTGCGCAATGCTCTGGATCCGGATCGCAAATTCCAGCCATTTATCATTCATATCTCTGTCATCCTCCATCTTACTGCTATAAAGCAGAATACGATATCAATATTAATTACAGCTTTTATCTGATTTGTCAAGAAACATACAACTTTATCTAAAAAGTGGCAAAAGTTGTTGAAAATCCTATTTTTTGTATGATAATCTTACAAAGGAGCTTGTGACTTCCTGTGGAATTGGTAGGTACTGCCAGCCTCAGATTCCCTGCGGACGATCTATGAAAATTCCGCCGCATATCTGGCTAAAAGAAATGATTATGGAAAATAAAAAGAAAATTCTTATAAAGCTTTTCATCTCGACCTTATATCTCAGCGCTTTTACATTCGGAGGCGGATATGTGATCGTGACTTTAATGAAGAAAAAATTTGTAGATGAATACCACTGGATTGAGGAGAATGAGATGCTGGATCTCGTTGCGATTGCACAGTCAGCTCCAGGACCCATCGCTGTCAACGGGGCAATTGTAGTCGGTTATAAATTAGCCGGGATGACAGGTGTGATCACAGCGATCATCGGCACGATCATCCCTCCATTTCTCATTATCTCCCTGATCTCGATCTGCTACAACGCGTTCCGTGACAACTTTATCATCAGTCAGATGCTTTACGGCATGCAGGCCGGTGTCGGAGCTGTGATTGCCTCTGTAACATATGAAATGGGGGCAGAAATCATCCACAAAAAGAATGCTGTTTCCACGTGCATCATGGCTGCTGCGTTCTTTGCCTCCTGCATTTTTCATATCAATGTCATCATTATTGTCATTGCCTGTGGTCTGATCGGCGCACTACGGACATTCGTGGTAGAAAGGAGAATGAAAAAATGATCTATCTCCAGCTTTTCTTAAGTTTTCTGCAGATAGGCATGTTCAGCTTCGGCGGTGGATACGCGGCAATGCCGCTGATCCAGGGACAGGTCGTGACCACCCATCACTGGCTCTCGATGGAAGAATTTACAGATCTGATCACGATCTCCCAGATGACACCGGGACCCATTGCCATCAATTCTGCAACCTTTGTCGGAATAAAGATTGCGGGCATCGGCGGCGCTCTTGCGGCTACCTTTGGATGCATCCTGCCGTCCTGCATCATCGTCACCTGCATTGCCAGGCTGTATTTAAAATACAGAAATCTGACACTTTTACAGGGAATCCTGAACTCCCTGAGGCCTGCGGTCGTTGCTTTGATCGCCTCCGCCGGGATTTCGATCCTCATCACTGCATTTTGGGGCAGTAAGGCAGTGATCACCTTTGCAAACACAAACTGGTTACTTGTAGTGATCTTTGCTGTCTGCATTATCCTGCTTCAGAAGCTTAAGATGAATCCGATCCTGGTGATGGTGCTGGCCGGGGTCATAAAGACCGTCGTTTCCCTGGTCGTCAGCACATTTTAAGATCTATATACCAGCACACAAATCATCCGTCTTCTACAGGATAACGGATTCCCTTTAAAGCTGAAATAAAATCTCTCCAATATCCCCACTGATACAGACAGACCGCTTTCTGATCTCATCTGGTGCAAATGCCTCATCATAATTCAGACAGGCATACATGGACTTCGGATTTCTGGCTGTCAGCTGCCCTGTGGCAACTACAGTTCAATTAATTGGAAGCAAATGGAAGCTGCTGATCATACGGAATCTCCTTTCAAGACCATGGAAGAGGATGGCATCATTACAAGAACCGTTTATCCCGAGGTTCCACCCCGTGTAGAATATGCCCTCAGCGAAACAGGGGAATCCATGCGTCCCATTCTCAATGCCATGCAGGAATTGGGTACCAATTATAAGGAATCTTTTCAGTAAACTAATGTAAGGAGCAAAATTATTTCACTCCTTACACTGAACTATTTCTCTATTTACAAATTAGCTTCATCACAGTATAATACAGACTATATTGTATAAAATATAATGTGCTGATGGATCGGTGTCTATACTTAGATGCTTTAGTCCTAAGGTGCAGATTAAAACAAAAAGGGCTTTCTGTACGGTATCTGCTTGTGTCAGATGCTTTAGTCAGGAAGTTCTTTTATTTACCCCACTTGAGATAATCATAGATCATAATTAATCTTCTGATATTGGTTCTGATTGCAGGCTTTGAATCCTGAAGAATATTTATATCATTTTCAAATATTTCATTTAAAACAATTTCCAATTCTTCAATATTTATATCTTTTTCAGGCAAATGAGCTATTAATCTTGTTGCTTTTTCCAGAGAATCCTTTTCATTCTCCCATATTTGTTTAACTGTTTTATATTTATCTAATTTATATCTGTTCTTCTTTATTGTTTTTGATATGATATAATCAAAATCTTGCTTTTTTGCTAGTTCAACACAATCCGGATAATTTCCTTTGGCTTTTGATAAATATTTATTAACTGGCAATCTTCCAGAATTTTGTTTAACCAGATCCTTAAATGCATACTGTAACAAATCATCTGCTGAAAACTCTATATCTTCAACAACAATATTTTTATACCATTCATCTGCTTTAAGTCCATGAAGTCCTTTTAGCCCAAAATCATTATATTTTCCAATAGCCATTACCAGTTCTTCATCCTGAACCCTTTCATCTTCAATAGATGCAACTCTCATATTAGCCGTTGGTTTATTTGTGACAGTAAAATCATATAATTCCTGCTTAAATCGTCTGAGAATTCTTACTGGTAACTTTGACCTTTTTCCTTCCAGAGCTCTATACAGTAATTTAAAATCTTCAACAACAATCCTTTTCATAGAAAGCGGTTTATCATCTACCATTATGGTATAAGGTGACACTTCTATTCCCATTTTTTCAGACTGATACTCTACAAAAACAAATCTATCTTCCAAAGTCTTAATCTGCTGCATGTCTAAGCAATCTATTATAGATTTAATAATCTTCTGAATATTAACATCACTAATAGAATATCCCATAAAAATTATTGGATACTCTATAAAAATAGTCATTAACTTAGCAGCAAGATATGCACTTTTCCTATCAAAATCTAAATAATCTTTTTCATTAATAATAAGACTGTCCGGATCTTCAATAGATCCATGAATTTTAAAAACTTCAGCTATTCCCTGTATTGGTGAAAATATTAACTGCTTTTGTCCAACAAATTTTGTATATCCTAAAAAATGGTTTTCAATAAATTCATCATAATTTGTAGTAATAACTCCCGCTATATTTTTCTCTGATAAATTCGATAACATTTCTATTTCAGTCTTATATTCATCAACAACTACACTATTTTTCTTTATATATGTTGCAACTTCTGCCTTAAATGGCGATAGACCTCTTTTCACTTTCATAAGTAAATCTGCTTCCAGATTTCTAATTGACGCATCCCTAAACCATTTTTCATCATAATCAGTCTGAATTAATTCAGCAACCTTTGGAAGCAGACCAACTGGTGTATCCATCTTTGAGGCTCTGTTTTCATATATACTATACGCAAATTCATCATCCCTGATTTCACGTGCAAAATGTTCTAACAAGCCTTTCCAATCTGGTAAATTGTAGTAACGTCGAGTCATTCCTGAACCAAAGAATAAAAATGGTGTGGTATTAAATTTTTCTACTACATCCTCAATTTTCATATTTATTCCCCTTTTAATTATATTTATTTATATATCTGATATAATTACTGTTTACTCTTATTTCAAATTCCTATAAACAAAAAATTGATATAATAACTTATTAGATATTTTATCACAGTGTTTCCTTATAAGCATCACAAATTTTTTAATTATGTTCACTTGATTAATAAGTGTAATTCAGTATTAACCATAAGTTAATACAATATTTCAAAACCGGTTCTTCCATGAAAAACCCCTTCTGATTACAATAAGATCAAAGAAAAGAGAAAATTTGAATTTCCTAAAATTCAGGTGAAAGAGGTTATGAAATGGCAGCACTGATTGCTTACTTTTCAAGGGCAGATCAGAATTATTTTGGCGGCAGACTGAAAAATATTTCTGTGGGAAATACAGAACAGGCAGCCAGAATTCTGGAGAAGATAACAGGCTCAGGAGGATCAGCGGAGAAATGCAAGACCGGAACTGACACATTATCTGGAAAGCATTGACCAGTATGATGTGATCTATCTTGGATATCCCAACTACTGGGGAACCATGCCGATGCAGGTATTTACTTTCCTGGAGCACTTTGATTTCAGTGGAAAGACGATCTGTCCCTTCTGTACACACGAAGGAAGCGGCATGGAAAGAAGTGAAGCTGATATTAATATCATCTGGAATCTGCCAGAAAAAATGGTGTCACCAGAATACCATGTCCGGTTATTCCATGGATGTCACAGCTTGCACTTCCGAGCATTCCATGGAGCACGCCATGAGTGCTTATCATCAGCATCTGACTCACGGAGCAGGACTGATCATACTTTCCAGAGAATATTTCAGCTTCTGGATCAGTAAACATGTCTGCGATGACAAATTTGTAGATATGGCAAAATTTCTTGGAAAAGAAGATTCCACAAAACCGGAAGATTTCATTACCGCACTGACTGATCTACAGAAAGCCTGTGGTGTAGCTGATCTGAAGATGTTGCCTATATTTATGAAAGAGCATATAAATAAGAGTTTTCTTGTGATTACTACTCCCATGTGATATTCTGAAAGAGCAGAAATAAATCATGTTTCACAAAGAGAGCTAAAATAATGATACCAATTATTATCCCAGCTTATGAACCCGATCAGCGACTGATCGGGTTACTTAAGGAATTATCAGAATATCCCTATGGCCCTGTCATTCTGGTAAATGACGGAAGCGGATCAGCCTATGAAGATATTTTCAAAGCAGCAAAAAATCTGCTTTCTGAAAAAGCTATCCTCCTGACACATGAAGTAAACAGGGGCAAAGGACGGGCATTAAAAACTGCATTTCAATATATTCTGGAACATCTGCCAAAAGCAACCGGAGCCGTAACAGCAGATTCCGACGGACAGCACACGAAAAAATCAATCATGAATGTGGCAGAAATGATGCTGCAGAATCAGGGAGATCTTATCCTCGGCGTCCGTACCTTTGACAAAGAAGATATTCCCTGGAAAAGCCGTTTTGGTAACCGTCTTACAGAAAAGGTATTTACCTATGTGGCAGGTGTCCATATCAGTGACACCCAGACAGGACTTCGTGGTATTCCAAGGAAGTTTATGAAAGAGCTGCTTACCATTTCTGCAGATCGTTTTGAATTTGAAACACAGATGCTTCTTATGGCTTCCGGTCAGTACAAGATCAGGGAAATACCGATTGAGACGATTTATGATTCCAAGGAAGATCATCAGACTCATTTTAATCCGCTGAAGGATTCTGTGAAGATCTATGCAGTTCTTGGAAAATGGTTTTTAAGATATACACTGGCATCTTTTTCATCCAGCATTGTAGATCTTTTGCTGTTTACCATACTCTGCCATTTTCTAAGGGATCAGCTTACAGCATATGTAGCAGCAGCTACCGTAATGGCAAGGATCATATCAGCAGCTTATAATTATACTGTCAATTATAAGATTGTTTTCAAAAGCAGGGAAAACATGGGAAAGGCAGCCTGGCAGTATGCCCTGCTTGCTGTCATACAGATGGGTATGAGTGCCCTGCTTGCAACAGGCGGTGTAAAGCTTCTGCCATTTATACCGGAAGTAGTTACAAAGGCAATCGTTGATACGATCCTGTTTTTTGCCAGCTATCATATTCAGAAAAAATATGTATTCTAAAAGGATCCGCAGAACTCAGTTTTCTGCGGATCCTTTTATATTATATACTTTCGTTATTCTCTGCTGCTTCTGACACAACTGCACCGGATACGGCCGCTACAACATCCTTTTTATCATCACCGGAGAGTCCGGTAACATTGATGTTCTTATTTACCTTGGCATCGTAGGTTCCTGCCTTTACGATATCAGCAAGATCAATACCTACTGTTTCCTTCATAGTTTCAAAAAGCTTTGCCATGACACTTGGAACATTGTCTGCTACATTGCCTACACCATTTCCTCCATCACCACCGATAATTGTGATCTTATCAATCTGGGTAAGAGGCTCGGCAATTTTTCCGGCGATCTCAGGAAGAACCTGGATCAGCATTTCTGCCATAGCCGCATTGTTGTACTTCTGGTAAGCAAGTGCCTTCTTCTCCATGGCTTCTGCTTCCGCAATACCCTTTGCACGGATTGCCTCAGCTTCTGCTTCACCGACCATACGGATACCGGCTGCCTCCTGCTCCTTGGCGAATTTCTGTGCTTCTGCAGTTGCCTTCATTGCTTCTGCTTCTTTTTCACGTTCAAACTTCTCAGCTTCTGCATTCTTCATTCTCTCATACAGCTCTGCTTCTGACTGCTGCTGACGGGCGAATTTTTCTGCTTCTGCTTTCTTCTTAACTTCTGCATCCAGAGCCTTTTCCTTAACCTCGGCTTCTTTCTGCTTCAGGATAACTTCCTTTTCCTGCTTTGCAATGCTTGCTTCCTGAGTAGCAACCTCGATCGTCTTTCTCTGTTCCTGCTCCTGGATACTGTAGGCTGCATCTGCCTCTGCTCTCTTAGTATCCTCCATTTTCTGAAGCTCTGCCTTCTGAAGGGCAAGCTCATTATTCTTCTTGGCAATCTCACGCTCAGCATTGATTCTTGCATCATTTGCCTGCTTGTCAGCCTCTGCCTTTGCTACAGCGATTTCCTTCTCTGCTTCTGCTTTGGCTATAGCTGCTTTTTTCTTGATCTGGGAAATGTTATCAATACCAAGGTCGTCGATAACACCATTTCCATCAGCAAAATTCTGCACATTAAAGCTGACAATATCAAGACCCATAGCAGCCAGGTCAGGCTCTGCATTTTCCTTTACCAGGTTTGCGAACTTCTGACGGTCACTGACCATTTCTTCCAGTCTCATGCGTCCTACTATTTCACGCATATTACCTTCCAGAACCTCTCTGGCAATACTTGCTATGTACTGTGTATTCTGATTCAGAAAGTTTTCTGCTGCCAGTGCCAGCTTATCCTTCTCACTGCTGATCTTGATGTTGACGGCTGCATCTACCTGAATATTGATATAATCAGCGGTAGGTACGGCATTAGATGTTTTGACATCGATTGCGATCAGCTTCAGACTCAATTTATCCATTCTTTCAAGAAAAGGAATCTTTACACTTGCCTTACCAATAATAACCTTTTTTCGAAGACCGGAAATAATATAAGCGGTATCCGGCGGTGCTTTTTTGTAACCGGTCACAATGATAACAAGTATGAGAACGATTACTACTGCTGCAATGATTGGTCCAATCATTCTGTTACCCTTCTGTGGTTTTCATTTTTATTAATTCACCAGCCCCTTTAAGCTGTCTGAACCCCGTTTTCTTCCTTATCCCTGGAATACAGGAATTTTAGAACAATTGGTGTTGAGATTGAAGATACAATGATCAGCAGGATAACAGCTGTAAAATAAACCGGATCGATCAGGTTCATGGAAAGACCCTTTTGAGCTACGATCAGTGCTACTTCTCCACGGGTCATCATTCCCACACCGATCTTCAAAGCATCCTTTCCTTTAAATCTGCATATCCTGGCCATCAGTCCACAGCCAATTATCTTACTTATAAGTCCTACAATTACAAATCCTACAGCAAACAGAAGGATACCACCTGTTACATCATTCAGATCTGTTTTCAGTCCTATACTTGCAAAAAAAACAGGTCCAAACAGCATATAGGAATTGATATCGATCTTTCTTTCAATATATTCAGAATCATTGATAGAACAGAGAATGATACCTGCCACATAAGCCCCTGTAATATCTGCAATACCGAAATACTGCTCTGCCACATAGGACATAATGAAGCAGTAAGCCAGACCTGCGATCGGGATTCTTCTGGTATGCGGATATCTTTTATCTATCCATTTAAATATTTTATAAGAAATAAAACCAATTCCTACAGCAAGTACAAAGAAAAGAATCGTATTTACTACAACAGTAGAAGGCTTTGAATCCGGATTTTTAAAGCCTATGACAAATGTAAGTACAATAATACCAATAACATCATCAATGATAGCTGCACTTAAAATTGTAGTACCTACTCTCCCCTTCAGCTTTCCCATCTCTTTCAGAGACTGTACGGTAATGCTGACAGAAGTAGCTGTTAATATAGTTCCTATAAACACTGCCTCATAAAATTCATTGGATCCCCAGGGTGCAAATCCATAAAAGACCATATAATACAATGCACCAAGAACCAATGGAATAAATACACCGGCACAGGCGATCAGTGCTGCGATCGGTCCTGTTTTCATGAGTTCCTTCAGATCTGTCTCAAGACCTGCAGAAAACATAAGCAGGATAACACCGATTTCTGCCATCTGCAGGATAAAATCTGACTGATCAACAAGTCCAAGAATACTGGGTCCAATCAGAAGTCCTGCTATGATCTCGCCTACCACCTGAGGTGCCTTGCATTTTCTCGCCAGAATCCCAAACAGCTTTGCTGCGATGATAATAATAGCAAGATCCTTTAAAATTGAGTAACTTTCCATAATAGTTCATCTCCTCACTCATCATCTTCTTCTTTTGGAAGCGTTACTTCTTCATCTTCTTCTGTTATTTCTTCCATGGCATCATCCGGATTTTCAAATTCCTGATCCCCATTGGAAACCCTTTCTCTTACCTTAGCGATCTGCGCAACCTTAACACCATCATCCAGATTAATCAGCTTCACACCGGAGGTGATCCTTCCAAGCTTTGATATTTCTGCTACACGGAGCTGGATGATCGTTCCTGCTGTTGTGATCATCATGATCTCATGATCATCATCCACAGCCTTGACACCAACTACATATCCTGTCTTTTCTGTGATCTTATAGCATTTAACACCCTTACCGCCACGCTTCTGCACAGTGAATTCATCCAGATATGTACGCTTACCCATACCATTTTCAGAAACGATAAGAAGAGAATCTCCCTGATGATCAAGCTGCATGCCAATGATCTCATCACCGTCATCCAGATTCATACCAATAACACCCATAGAGCTCCTGCCTGTTGCCCTGACATCTGTTTCCTTAAAGCGTATACACATACCATGCTTTGTTACAAGGAAAATCTCTGTATTTTTATCAGTGATCTTAACCTCAATCAATTCATCATCATCTCTCAGGCTGATTGCTGCAAGACCATTCTTACGTACATTCATATACTCCATAACACTGGTCTTCTTCGCAATACCATTTTTTGTGATCATGAAGAGATTCTTATTTTCTTCAAAATCCTTGATCGGAATGATAGCTGTTATCTTTTCTCCGGGATTCATCTGCAAAAGGTTTACGATCGCCGTTCCTCTTGAGGTTCTGGATGCTTCCGGTATTTCATAGGCCTTCAATCTGTAAACCCTTCCAAAATTCGTAAAGAACATAATATAGTGATGGGTAGTCGTCATAAGAAGATCTGCAATGAAATCTTCATCAATCGTCTGCATTCCCTTGATTCCCTTACCACCACGGTTCTGTGACTTGAAGTTATCCACAGTCATACGCTTGATATATCCGAGATTTGTCATGGCGATGATCGTATTATCTCTGGGGATAAGATCCTCCATGGAAATATCATATTCATCAAAACCGATAACACTTCTTCTGTCATCTCCATACTTTGCAGAAATTTCACTGATCTCTGTCTTGATTACACCAAGAAGGAGCTTTTCATCTGCAAGAATTGCCTTTAATTCTGCGATTCTGGCAAGCAGCTCTTTATGCTCATTCTCGATCTTCTCTCTTTCCAGACCTGTCAGAGTACGAAGTCTCATATCTACGATTGCCTGGGACTGCACATCTGTCAGACCGAATCGATCCATTAATCTCTGCTTTGCGATCTGTGTATTCTGACTGCTTCTGATAATGGAAATCACTTCATCAATATTATCAAGAGCGATCAGTAAGCCCTGTAAAATATGATCTCTTTCTTCTGCCTTATTCAGATCATATTTGGTTCTTCTGGTTACGACCTCTTCCTGATGTCTGATATAATGGATCAGCATATCCAGAAGGTTCATGACCTTTGGTTCATTGTTCACAAGAGCCAGCATGATCACACCAAAGGTATCCTGCATCTGTGTATGCTTATACAGCTGGTTCATGATCACATTGGCATTAGCATCACGGCGGAGCTCTATGACAATCCTCATACCCTCTCTGTCTGATTCATCACGAAGATCTGTAATACCATCTATTTTCTTTAATTTGACAAGCTCTGCTATCTTCTGGATCAGATTTGCCTTATTTACCAGATAAGGAAGCTCTGTTACTATGATCCTGCTCTTACCATTTGCCATAGTTTCAATATCAGTCACTGCACGTACTCTGATTTTTCCCCTACCGGTACGATAAGCCTCCTCACTTCCTCTGGTACCAAGAATGATACCGCCTGTAGGAAAATCAGGAGCCTTTACGATTGGAAGTATTTCTTCGATGGAAGTTTCTCTGTCTTCTTCTATTCTGTTATCAATGATCTTAACAACGGCAGCAATGACTTCTCTTAGGTTGTGAGGTGGAATATTGGTAGCCATACCAACAGCGATACCGGTCGTACCATTCACAAGAAGATTAGGAAAACGGCTTGGAAGAACAGTCGGTTCCTTTTCTGTTTCATCAAAGTTAGGTACGAAATCAACAGTATCCTTATTGATATCTGCAAGAAGCTCCATGGAAATCTTGCTTAATCTTGCTTCTGTATATCGCATCGCAGCGGCGCCGTCACCATCCACAGAACCAAAATTTCCATGTCCGTCTACCAGGGGATGGCGAAGAGACCAGGGCTGTGCCATATTTACCAGCGCTCCATAGATAGAGCTGTCGCCATGGGGATGATATTTACCCATGGTATCGCCGACGATACGTGCACTCTTTCTGTGAGGCTTATCGGGTCCGTTATTTAATTCAATCATGGAATAAAGGACTCTTCTCTGTACCGGCTTCAGACCATCTCTTACATCAGGAAGTGCTCTGGAAGCGATAACACTCATCGCATAATCGATATAAGAGGTTTCCATTGTTTTCTTCAGATCTACCTCATGTATCTTGTCAAAAATATTATCTTCCATCTCAAACCTTTCTTTCTTGCTTTGCCTGCAGAAAATTAAATATCAAGATTCTTTACAAATTTAGCGTTTTCTTCAATAAATTCACGTCTGGGCTCTACCTTATCACCCATCAGAGTAGTAAAGGTAAGATCTATTTCAGATTCTGCTTCTTCGTTCATGGTAACACGGAGAAGTATTCTCTTCTCCGGATCCATGGTTGTTTCCCACAGCTGCTCCGGATCCATTTCTCCAAGTCCCTTATAACGCTGTATCTTATTATTCTGATCACGTCCAACTTCGGCAAGGATTGCATTCAGCTCATCATCACTGTAGGCATACCATACCTTCTTGTTTTTCTCAAGCTTATAAAGCGGCGGCTGCGCCATATAAACATAACCCTGCTTGATCAGCTCCGGCATAAAACGATAAATGAAGGTCAGCAGAAGAGTAGCAATATGTGCACCATCCACATCGGCATCCGTCATTATGATAATCTTATGATATCTTAACTTGCTGATATCAAAATCCTCATGGATACCGGTACCAAAAGCAGTGATCATAGCTTTGATCTCAGCATTGGCATAAATCTTATCCAGTCTTGCCTTCTCAACATTCAGAATTTTTCCACGAAGAGGAAGAATTGCCTGTGTAGCACGGCTTCTTGCAGTTTTGGCACTGCCTCCCGCAGAATCTCCCTCAACAATATAAATTTCACAGTTAGCAGGATCCTTATCAGAACAGTCAGCAAGCTTTCCAGGAAGACTCATACCCTCCAGCGCTGTTTTTCTCCTTGTAAGATCTCTTGCCTTTCTGGCTGCATCTCTTGCTCTCTGAGCCAGAATGGATTTTTCACAGATCAGCTTGGCAACTGTTGGATTCTGCTCAAGGAAATAAGTAAGCTGCTCACTTACAATATTATCAACAGCACTTCTTGCTTCCGTATTTCCAAGCTTCTGTTTGGTCTGTCCTTCAAACTGAGGATCCTCTATCTTAACGCTTACAATAGCTGTCAGACCTTCTCTGATATCATCACCTGTAAGATTGGTTTCACTTTCCTTCAGAAGCTTATTATTTCTCGCATAATCATTAAAGGTTTTGGTCAGTGCATTCCTGAAACCTACCAGATGGGTACCACCCTCCGGTGTATTGATATTATTTACAAAGCTGTAAGAGCTTTCTGTATAGGAATCATTATGCTGCATGGCTACTTCCACATAAACACCATTCTTTGTTCCTTCAAAATACAGAATATCCTGATAAAGAGGAGTTTTGCTTTTATTTAAATAAGTGACGAATTCCTTGATTCCACCCTCATAGTGGAATTCTCTTACAACAGGCTCTTCTCCCTCTTCCACACGAAGATCGGTAAGTACTATTTTAAGTCCTTTGGTAAGAAATGCCATTTCACGAAGTCTCTGCTTCAGAACATCAAATTCATAAACAGTAGTTTCCTGAAAAATAGTAGCATCCGGTTTAAAGCTTACCTTGGTTCCTGTTTTATCTGCCGGACACTCTCCATCTACCTTTAGTGGATAACATACATGTCCCTTTTCATATCTCTGCTTATATATTTTTCCATCCTGATAAATTTCTACCTCAAGCCAGTCAGAAAGCGCATTTACGACAGAAGCACCAACACCATGAAGTCCACCGGAAACCTTGTAGCCTCCACCACCGAATTTACCACCAGCATGAAGAATCGTAAATACAACCTCTACAGCAGGAATTCCTGATTTGTGATTAATACCTACCGGAATACCTCTTCCGTTGTCTATAACAGTAATTGAATTATCTTTATTGATGAATACCTGGATTGTATCACAATAACCTGCAAGTGCCTCATCTACAGAGTTATCCACAATTTCATAAACAAGGTGATGAAGTCCTCTTCCGGATGTTGAACCTATATACATACCCGGTCTTTTTCTGACTGCTTCCAGTCCTTCCAATATCTGAATCTGATCAGCTCCGTATTCATTACTCATAAAAAGAACTCCTATTCTGCGTTCTTACGCTAATTTTCACAATTCACTGTTCCATTTGTAACCTTAAAGATCTTGTTGATCTCGAAGCGGTTATTAATAAATTCATCAAGACCGGTACAAGTAATGATCGTCTGTATATTACCTATACTGTTAAGCAGATAATTCTGTCTGTTACTGTCAAGCTCTGACAATACATCATCAAGCAGAAGAACCGGTGTATCCTTGCTGATTTTCTTTACCAGTTCAATTTCTGATAATTTCAGAGATAAGGCAGCTGTTCTCTGCTGACCCTGTGATCCGTATTTTCTGATATCCACTCCATTTACAACAAAAGAAAAATCATCCCTATGAGGACCTGTCGTTGTCTGCTTCAGCCTGATATCCTTATCCTGGTTATATTTCATCTGTTTCTCAAAATCTTCTATACTGACATCCGGCTCATAAGCAATCACAAGCTCTTCTTTTCCACCAGACAGCTTTTTATGTATGTCAAAGATAATATCACCAAGCTGTTTTACAAACTGTTCTCTTCTTTCAATAATCTTACTTCCAAAGGAAACAAGCTGGGAATCCCATATATTCAGGGTTTCCTTTAATTCCGGCTGGAAATACATATCCTTCAGAAGCTTATTTCTCTGACCTATGATCTTGTTATAATGATTCAGATTGTAAAGATAAAAGCTATCGAGCTGGCATAGCTCCATATCAGCAAATCTTCTTCTTTCAGCCGGTCCATCCTTGATGATGCTTAAATCCTCAGGAGAAAAGAAAACCACATTAAGAAGCCCCATTAAATCTGCGGCTTTCTTAATTTTCTGCCCATCAATGGCAATTCCCTTTGATTTATTTTTTCGAAGATGCATATCCACCCTTGTCTCTACATTTTCCTTCTCAAGATAGGTTCTGATATGTGCTTCCTCTTTATCGAAATTTATAATTTCCTTGTCCTTGCTTCCTTTATGGGACTTCGTCGTAGCAGATAAATAAATAGCTTCCAGAATATTGGTTTTTCCCTGGGCATTATCCCCATAAAGAATATTGGTTCCCTTATCAAAAATAATATTCAGCTCTTCATAATTTCTGAAATTTGCAAGCTCCAGTGATTTTAAGATCATGTCTTTCCCTAACCTGTAATTTTGATACTGTTTCCGTCGTATTCTACAATATCTCCTTCAACAAGCTTCTTTCCCCTTTGTGTTTCGACCTGACCATTTACCTTTACAAGACCATCCTGAACAGCAAACTTGGCATCTACTCCTGATTCTACAAGTCCTGCAGCCTTCAGAGCCTGCCCAAGCTTGATATATTCTTCTTTTAATTTAATTATTTCCATTTTCTTTTACCCTAAACTTTTACTGATCATGCAACTGTAGTGAAGTTGACAGGCAGGATCAGATAAATATATTTCTCCTTGATATCCCTGATAAAGCAGGGAGCCTTGGGATTTACAAGATAGATATCAATTTCCTCATCATCGATGACCTTCAGGGCATCTATCATAAACTTTGGATTGAATCCTATCATTATATCCTTTCCCTGCTTGATAATATCAATTTCCTCATCCATGCTTCCTACTGTGGAATTTATTTTCAGCTCCATATTTCCGTCAGAAATACTGATGATGATAGGTTTCTTGTCCCCTTCCTTCACGAGAAGAGTTGCTCTGTCAATACATTCCAGAAGCTCCTTTTTATTCACAGTAACCTTTGTTTCATAATCACTGGAAAGCATCTGGTCAATCTTAAAATATTCTCCTTCAATAAGTCTTGAAACAACAACTGTCTTATCAAACTCAAATACAATATGTTTACCTGTAAAGAATATGGAAACGTCCTTATCCATATCTCCGGAAAGGATTTTGCTGATCTCATTCAATGTCTTACCCGGAACAACAACCTTTCTGGAAGGATAATGATTCTTGAGAATAATCTTACGGATAGAAATACGATGTCCATCCAAAGATACCACTTTCATTATATCACCATCAATTTCAAATAGTTCACCTGTCATTAACTTGTTATTATCATTATCCGCAATGGAGAATATCGTCTGTCTGATTACTTCCTTAAGTGTGAACTGAGATAATACAATGGAATCAATTCTTTCAATGGAAGGAAGATAAGAAAAATCATCACCTGATTTACCAATAATGGTAAATTTTGCTTTCTCACATGTAATGTTTGTCTTAAGAGAAGAATCTGTAACAATCGTAATATCATTGTCAGGAAGCTTTCTTACAATATCAAGGAAAATCTTTGCATCAAGTGCTATCTGTCCTTTTTCAAGGATCTCTCCTTCAACAACAGTCTCAATTCCAAGCTCCATATCATTGGCAAGAAGCTTTATTTCACTTCCTGTTGCATCGATCAGGATACATTCAAGAATTGACATCGTTGTTTTGTTAGGAACTGCTTTTGCTACAATATTTACTCCATTTAATAGATTAGATTTACTGCATATTAATTTCATTTGTGTATAACTTCCTTTCCAAGAGATGTTGATAAATGTGACAGGCTTTAAGTTATTTATATATAAATAATTTAGTAATATAAATAGTAGTAGATGCTAATATGTGTATAACCTCTTTATTATACTATTTTTCAGGAAAAATTGAAATGATAACCGTGGGGATAATCATTTTTAAGGTGAGGATAAACCCTTAATTATTCACATCTAAGCGGGATTGATTTTTTTCATAATGACATCAATTCTGTTTTTAAGCTCTTCATTCGTCTTGATATCCTCAGTAATTTTGTCAATTCCGTGGATAACTGTCGTATGATCTTTCTTATTCAGTGATTTAGCAATACTTTGCAGAGATTCATCAAGAAGCATACGGCAAAGGTACATACAGATCTGCCTTGGAAGAACAAATTCAGAGTTTCTTCTTTTGGATACGATATCCTCCGGTTTGATTCCAAAATGCTCTGCTACTATATTGATAATAAGCTGAGGTGTTACCTGTCTGGAGGCATCCGGTGAGATAATATCCTTCAGGGCTTCCTTTACATTGTCCAGTGTAATCTCTACATTATTTAATCTGGAATAGGCAATTACTTTATTGTAGGCACCCTCCAGTTCTCTTATGTTTGATTTAATATTTGTGGCAATATAGTCAAATATATCTTCGCTTATTACCTTATTATAATTCTCTGCATTTTTCTTCAGAATAGCCATCCTGGTTTCATAGTCAGGCGGCTGTATATCGGCAATCAGTCCCCATTCGAAGCGGGAACGAAAGCGTTCTTCCAGAGTTTCCAGCTCCTTTGGAGGCTTATCAGAGGAAAGGATGATCTGTTTGCCGGCGGAATGCAGTACATTGAAGGTGTGGAAAAATTCTTCCTGTGTACTTTCCTTTCCTATTATGAACTGTACGTCGTCGATCAGAAGCACATCTACTGTTCTGTACTTTTCCCTGAATTTGTTCATTTTTGCAGCGTTACCACTACGGATAGATTCAATAACTTCGTTGGTGAACTGCTCAGAGGTAACATAAAGAACCTTTCTATCAGGATTCTGATCAAGAACAAAATGTCCGATAGAATGCATAAGGTGAGTTTTGCCAAGTCCGGGACCTCCGTATAAATAAAGAGGGTTATAAGCTTCTCCGGGTGATTCTGCCACAGCAAGAGAAGCGGAATGTGCGAATTTATTGTTATTACCTACAACAAAGGTATCGAATCTGTATTTTGGATTCAGATTGGCATTTTCATAGTTGATATTGTAAACAGTACCCGGCTGGGACATCATTTCATCATTGTTATTATTAACATCTGATTCCAGAACAAAGGAAATATCATAGGTATGATCCATCATTTCAGAGATGGTTACCTGAAAATAACTTTTATATTTTGAAGAAATATATTTCAGGGCATGTGCCTGATCAGAAGGAATCATGATCGTTACTACATCATCCCTGACACTGTGGAAGGAGAGAGGCTTAACCCATGTATTATAGGAAATATCGGAAAGATCATATTCATTTCTCAGTGTTTCTTTGATTAAATCCCAGTTCTTTTCAATAAAATCCATAATACTTCCCTCATATAAAAATAATGTAGAAACAAATTTCCTCACATACTATATTAATATAAAAGGGTTTAAATTTCAATCGGGAATCTTATCCTCAAAGTTTTCCACAATTTATCCACAAATTGTGGATATGATGATATCCTATATTTTTTGTTGATAACTTTGTGGATAAAAAAAGCGCTGTTTTTCTTGACGGAAGTAGTTTCTTCTTATATAATCTTAAATGATATTTTCACAAGAACCAAATATTTGTTTACCTTAAAATAGATTAAGGTTTCGTAAAGGAGGTGTATCGTAATGAAGATGACATTCCAGCCTAAGACAAGACAGCGTTCAAAGGTTCATGGTTTCAGAGCCAGAATGAGTACTCCCGGTGGAAGAAAAGTATTAGCCGCTAGAAGAGCTAAAGGAAGAAAAGTATTATCAGCATAAGGCCGCATTATGTGGCCTTTTTTTTCACGGAGGTCTTTAAAAATAATGCAGTTTTCCGAATCATTAAAAAGAAATTGTGATTTCCAGAATGTTTACAGAAATGGCAAATCTTATGCCAACAAATATTTGGTCATGTATGTAATGGAAAATAATTCAGAGAGAAACAGACTGGGAATATCTGTCAGTAAAAAAGTAGGAAACAGTATTATAAGACACAGAATAACAAGATTGATAAGAGAAAGTTACAGACTACAGGAAAATATATTTAATAGTGGTTTAGATATAGTAGTCATAGCCAGAAACAGTGCTTCTGCCATTACCTATCAGGAGACAGAAAGCGCTTTATTACATCTTGCAAAGCTTCATCATATTATAAATATGAAGAAACTGGAAGCGGTAGACGGTGTTGATCCGCATATTTGAAAAATGAAATGAAAAAAATATTGATTTTATTGATTCTTTTCTATAGAAAATATATTTCTCCTCTCAAAAGTACGAAATGCCCTTACTTTCCTACCTGTTCGGAATATGGACTTGAGGCTGTAGAAAAATATGGTGCTTTTAAGGGGGGATTTCTTGCTTTATGGAGGATTATCAGATGCAATCCCTTTTCAAAGGGAGGATATGATCCGGTTCCGTAAGGACAGGCTTCTATAGGAGAATAAATCAGGAGGAGCAAATTTTGTCAGGAATTATATTAACCCCATATGATGGTGCTATTTTAGGACCAATCGCCAAAGTATTAGGTTATCTTATGGAGGGTATTTTCTTTGTACTGGACAAGATTGGAATTCCCAATGTAGGTCTTTCCATTATCCTGTTCACCATTGTTATATATCTTCTTTTAATGCCTCTTACGATCAAGCAGCAGAAATTCAGTAAGCTTTCTGCCAAGATGAACCCTGAGCTTCAGGCAATCCAGGCCAAGTACAAGAACAGAAAAGATAATGATTCCTTGATGGCCATGAATGCGGAAACTCAGGCAGTTTATGCTAAGTATGGTGTATCACCTTCCGGAAGCTGTGTCCAGCTTCTGATTCAGATGCCTATCCTGTTTGCATTGTATCGTGTTATCTATGCAATGCCTGCTTATGTAACAAAAATCGGAGATACCTTCCGTGTACTGGCAGATCAGATTATTGCTACAGATAAGGGAAGCTTTTTATTAAATTCAGAAACAAGTACGATTTCCAGTGCGGTAAAGATGTACAGTAAGAGTCTGGATACTAACCTTTCCAATGGAATCATTGATGTACTGAATAAGCTTTCTTCTTCTGACATGAGTGAGATTTCAGCACATTACAACCTTGCAGATCTTACTTATAATGGACAACTGATCTTAAGTAATGATTCCACAAGAGGTCTGATCGATACCTATAATAATTTCCTTGGTATCAATATTGGAAATTCACCTTCCTATATGGTAAGCCAGGCATGGAATCATCCGGATGGAATTCAGTGGCTTGGATTGATCGTAGCAGTGATCATTCCTGTACTTTCTGCGCTTACACAGTGGATCAATACTAAGCTGATGCCACAGGCTTCTACAGGAACAAGTGGAAATGCACAGCAGGATTCCATGGCACAGTCCATGAAGATGATGAATACAATGATGCCTCTTATGTCAGCATTTTTCTGCTTTACACTTCCTGCCGGTATGGGACTTTACTGGATCGCGGGTTCTGTTGTAAGAAGTATCCAGCAGGTAGTGATCAATAAGCACATTGATAAGATGGATATTGATGAGATTATTAAGAAAAATGAATCAAAGAGAGAAGAAAAGCTGAAAAAAGCAGGGATTGATCCTAAGACATTAAACAAAAATGCAACGATCAATACAAGAAATGTAAATGCAGCTCCAAAGAAGTCAATGACACAGAAGGCTGCTGTAAAAGCTGTTTCAGATAAGGAAAAGAATGAGGCAGCAAAGGACAGTATAGGAAGCTACGCAAAGAATGCAAAGCCTGGTTCTCTTGCAGCCAAGGCCAATATGGTAAGAGATTATAACGAAAAGAATAATAAATAGGGGGTAAGGAAATATGGAATTTACTGAATTTTCTGCAAAAACTGTTGATGATGCTATCACTGAAGCGTGCCAGAAGCTGATGGTTCCCAGTGATAAGCTTGAATATGAAGTAGTAGAAGAAGGTTCTTCAGGCTTTTTAGGAATTGGCGCCAAACCTGCTATCATCAGAGCAAAGGCAAAATCTTCTGTAGCCGATGTGGCAAAGGATTTCCTTAAAGATGTATTTGAGGCCATGAATATGGCAGTTGTTGTTGATGTAAAATACGACGAAGAGAATAAAAACATTGACATCGAGCTGAGTGGAGATGAAATGGGTGTACTGATCGGTAAGAGAGGACAGACACTGGACTCCCTGCAGTATCTGGTATCTTTAGTTGTAAATAAGGATTCTGAAGAATATATAAGAGTTAAGGTTGACACTGAGGATTACAGAAAGAGAAGAAAAGAGACTCTTGAAAATCTTGCAAAGAATATTGCTTATAAGGTTAAGAGAACAAAGAGAAGTGTATCTCTGGAGCCTATGAATCCTTATGAAAGAAGAATCATTCATTCAGCGCTTCAGAATGATAAATATGTTACAACCCACAGTGAAGGAGAAGAGCCTTTCAGAAGAGTTGTTGTTACTTTAAAGAAATAAGACGCTGAAAGCTGGGGCAGATATCATATTTGCCCCGGCTTTTTCTTTTAAATGGAAAAGGAAAAAAATGTATAATTCAGATACAATTGCGGCAATTGCAACCGGTATGACAAATTCAGGAATTGGAATCATCAGGATCAGCGGATCAGAATCCTTTGCTGTAGCTGAGAGAATTTTTTTACCGGCAAATAAAAATATTAAAATAAAGGATGCAGAAAGTCATACGATTCATTATGGCTTTATTAAGGATGGAGAAGAAACTGTTGATGAAGTTATGGTAAGTGTCATGAAAAGTCCAAGAAGCTTCACAACTGAAGATACAGTAGAAATTAACTGCCATGGTGGTATGCTTGTGATGAACAGGATATTGCAGCTTGTGATAACGAATGGAGCCAGACTGGCAGAACCGGGTGAATTTACAAAACGTGCTTTTTTAAATGGAAGGATCGATCTTTCAGAAGCAGAAGCAGTTATGGATGTGATTTCTTCCAAAAATGATATGGCACTGAAAAGCTCAGTAGGACAGCTTCGGGGAAAAGTATCAGAGAAGGTAAAGCAGCTTCGTTCTGATATTATTTATGAGATTGCATTTATAGAATCTGCACTGGATGATCCTGAACATATCAGTCTTGATGATTATCCTGACAAATTGTTGATAAAAACAGATTTTTTAATAAAAGCTGTGGATAACCTACTACAGTCTGCAGACAGTGGAAGGATCATGAAGGAAGGGATTAAAACTGTCATTGTTGGAAAACCAAATGCCGGAAAGTCCTCACTTCTGAATATTCTTGCCGGTGAAGAAAAAGCGATCGTTACGGATATTGCAGGAACAACAAGGGATGTTCTGGAAGAAAATATCAATCTTCATGGAATCAGCCTGAATGTGATTGATACTGCAGGAATCCGTGATACAGAGGATATTGTGGAAAAAATCGGTGTGGAAAGAGCCAGAAAGGCAGCCATGGACGCGGATCTTATTATTTATGTGGTAGATGCATCGGTTCCCCTGGACGGCAATGACCAGATGATTTTTAAAATGATCCATGATAAAAAATCAGTGATCCTTCTGAATAAAACAGATCTTCCTTCTGTTATTAATGAGGATGATCTTCTTAAAATGGCAGGAAAGGATTCTGTTATGATAAGAACCTCAACAAAGGATGCTACAGGAATTGATCTTTTTGAAAATACAGTAAAGGACATGTTTTTTAAAGGAAAGATCAATCCGGATCAGGAAGTGGTCATTACTAATATGCGTCATAAGGAAGCATTGCTTCGGACACTGGAAAGCTTAAAGCAGGTAAAGCAAAGTATTGAAAATCATATGCCGGAAGATTTTTATTCCATTGACCTGATGAGTGCTTATACTTCTCTTGGATCTATTATTGGAGAAGAAGTTTCGGACGATCTTGTAAACGAGATATTTTCCAAATTCTGTATGGGTAAATAGAGAGGAATGGATATAAAGATGAAAATAGCTGTTTTTTATGAACACATTGAAGAGGCGGCAAGGCAGAATCATATTAAACCAGTAAAGAACATTTATAAAAATGTAAGATCCTTTGGCATAGATGCTGTAGAGCTTGATTATGAAAGGGCTGTAAAGGAAGAAGCTTCTCTTTTCAAAAATTTAAAGGAAGCAGATTTTTCTGTAAGCTGCATGTATGGATTTTTTGATTTTGCTCATGGGAATACAGTGGAAGATGGAAGGAGAATGGTTGACTTTGCGGAAAAGCATGATATCAGAAGGATAATGCTGATTCCTGGTTTTTTGAAGAAAGTCGAGTTTATCCCCTTTCTTTATCAGAAAAAATTAGATAAAATGATAATGGCTCTTAAGGATATCTGTGAATATGCTAAGAGAAGAAATATCATGGTCGTACTGGAAGATTTTGATGGAAAGGAAGCGCCTTTTGCCACTGCAGAACAGCTTTCTGTTTTCCTTAAAAGAATTCCTGATCTTTATTGTGCCTTTGACACAGGTAATTTTCTTTACAGCGGAGAAGATTCCCTGAAAGTTCTTCCGCTGTTTATTGACAGGATCCGGCATGTCCATTGTAAGGACAGAAGCTTCACTGCAAAGGAAGGAGAGGAACCGAAGGAAACTGTTGATGGAAAGAAAATGTATTCCTGTGCAGTAGGAAGTGGATGTATCCAGATGAAGGAAATTTTGGATCAGATCATTGCAAGTGGATATGATGGATATTTATCAATAGAGCATTTTGGATCCTTAGATCAGTTATCAGATATGGAAAGCTCAGCAGCTTATTTAAAAAATTTCTGTTTATGACCGTTAGAATAGATAAAATTGTGAGGATTGTCTGTTATGATAAGAGTAACAATATGGAATGAATTTGAAGAAGAAAAAATGTATGAAGAGGTTAAAAAGATTTATCCGGATGGAATTCATGTATGTCTTTCAGATTTTCTTTCCAAAAATGAGGATATGCAGGTCAGATGTGTGACTCTGCAGTCAGAGGGACAGGGACTGACAGAAGAAATTTTGAAGAATACAGATGTACTGCTCTGGTGGGGCCATCAGTCTCATGATAAGGTAACAGATGAAAATGCAGAAAGAGTGAAAAGACATGTTTTGAATGGCATGGGGTTCATTCCACTTCACGCGGCTCATTACAGCAAACCGTTAAAGCTTCTTCTTGGTACTTCTATGACACTGCGCTGGAAGCATGGTGAAAGGGAAAAGCTGATCTGTATCAATCCTTCTCATCCTATTGCAGAAGGAATTACAGAACCTGTATTTCTGGAGGAAGAGGAAATGTACGGAGAGTATTTTGATATTCCAAAGCCTGATGATATTGTATTTCTCGGATGGTTTTCCAATCAGGAGGTTTTCCGGAGCGGATGTGTATTTTTAAGAGGAAATGGAAAGATCTTTTATTTCCAGCCGGGACATGAGGAATATCCTACTTATTATAATCCGCAGATACAGAGGATCTTAACCAATGCAGTAAGATGGGCTTTGCCTGTAAACCGCAGAAATGAAGATTTTACCTGCATTGAAGTTAAATAGTTTTCAAGTTTGTTTTCAGGAAGAAATGAGGATATAGATTTCCATGTTAAAAACTTCTGGTATCAGAGAAAAAGTTGATGTATGTGTTGTTGGTGCCGGTCATGCAGGCTGTGAGGCAGCGCTTGCCTGTGCAAGGCTTGGTCTTGAGACTGTTATCTTTACAGTGAGTGTGGACAGTATTGCTTTGATGCCCTGCAATCCTAATATTGGTGGTTCCTCCAAGGGACATCTTGTCAGGGAGCTGGATGCACTTGGCGGAGAGATGGGTAAGAATATTGATAAGACCTTTATTCAGTCAAAGATGCTGAATGTTTCCAAAGGTCCTGCTGTTCATTCTCTTCGTGCCCAGGCAGATAAAGCAGAATACAGCAGAGCTATGAGAAAGGTTCTGGAGAACCAGGATCATCTTACTATCAAACAGGCAGAAATCTGCGAGCTTCTCTGGAAAGAAAATATAAATTCTGATGACAATGCCACGAAGAAGATTGTCGGTGTGAAAACCTTTACCGGTGCCATTTATGAATGCAGGGCAGTGGTGCTCTGTACAGGAACTTATCTGAATGCAAGATGTCTTTGTGGTGAAGCAATTACTCATACAGGACCTAATGGTCTGATGGCAGCGACTCATCTGACAGCTTCTCTGGAAGAGATGGGTATAGAGATGAGAAGGTTTAAAACAGGAACACCTGCCAGGATGGATCGAAGAAGTATTGATTTTTCCAAAATGGAAGAACAATTTGGTGATGAGAGAGTTGTTCCCTTTTCTTTTTCTACCAATCCGGAGGATGTACAGATTGACCAGGTGTCCTGTTATCTGACTTATACCAATGAAAGAACGCATGAGATCATCAGGGCAAACCTGGACAGATCTCCTATTTATGCAGGAATCATAGAAGGAACCGGACCAAGATACTGCCCTTCAATTGAAGATAAGGTTGTTAAATTTGCCGAAAAAGAAAGACATCAGGTATTTATGGAGCCGGAGGGACTCCATACAAATGAAATGTACGTAGGAGGTATGTCCTCATCACTGCCGGAGGATGTACAGCTTGCCATGTACCGGACAGTTCCGGGACTGGAGCATTGCAAGATTGTAAGAAATGCCTATGCGATTGAGTATGATTGTATCAATCCAAAGCAGCTTTATCCTACTTTACGTTTCAAGGATGTGAAAGGACTATACAGTGGTGGTCAGCTGAATGGAAGCAGTGGATATGAGGAAGCTGCTGTTCAGGGATTTATGGCCGGTGTGAATGCGGCCATGTTTCTTCTTTCGAGAGAGCAGATCATCCTGGACAGATCGGAAGCCTACATAGGAGTTCTGATCGACGACCTTGTAACAAAAGAAAATAATGAACCTTACAGAATGATGACTTCAAGGGCTGAATACAGACTTCTTCTCCGTCAGGATAATGCGGATCTCCGCCTCCGGGAAAAAGGATATCAGATCGGACTTATCAGTGAAGAGCAGTATCAGTCACTTCTGAAAAAGAAACAGATGATAAAAGAAGAAATCTGTCGTATGAAGGAGCATACGGTAGGTGCTTCTAAGGAAAATCAGGATTTTCTGATAAGACATAACAGCTCTACATTGAAAACAGGAAGTAATCTGGCAGAGCTTGTATGCAGACCGGAGCTTAGCTATGAGATTCTTTCTGAAATTGATCCGGACAGACCTTCTCTTCCTGCAGATGTAATTGAACAGGTAGAGATTGAAATTAAATATGAAGGATATATTGAACGTCAGCTTCGACAGGTAGAACAGTTTAAAAAGATGGAAAGAAAGAAGATTCCTGCTGATATCGATTATGACAGTGTACCGAGCCTTCGAATTGAAGCAAGACAGAAGCTGAAAAGCTTTCATCCGATGTCAATTGGTCAGGCATCCCGGATTTCCGGTGTATCACCTGCAGATGTTTCTGTTCTTCTGGTTTATCTGGAACAATATAACAGGAAAGATAAGGTAGAATAATTTGAAAAAAGATTTTTCACAGTTAAAAAAAGATTTGAATGAGTTTGGAATAGAACTTACTGCAGAGATGGAAGAGCAGTTTCTTTTATATTACAATATGCTCATTGAATGGAATTCTTTTATGAATCTGACAGCAATTACAGATTTTGATGAAGTACTGAAGAAACATTTTACAGACAGTGTTTCTTTGATCCGTGCTATTCCGGATCTTGGAGAAAAAAAATACAGAATAATCGACATAGGAACGGGGGCAGGATTTCCAGGTATTCCTCTGAAAATTGTTTTTCCAAATATTTCTGTTGTTCTCCTGGATTCATTGAATAAAAGAGTAAATTTTCTGAAGGAAGTGATTAGTAAGCTGCAGCTTACGGACATTACTGCCATGCATGGAAGAGCAGAAGATTTTGCCCAAAATAAAGAATACAGAGAAAGCTTTGATCTCTGTGTTTCCAGAGCAGTTGCCAATCTGGCTACCCTGTCAGAATATTGCCTTCCTTTTGTAAAAAAGAATGGCCGATTTATTTCCTATAAGTCAGAAAAGGTTTCAGAAGAATTTGATGTTTCGGGGAAAGCCATTTCTGTTCTTGGCGGCGAGTATGAAAATCAGGTTACCTTTGAGCTTCCAGATTCGGATATTTACAGAAATCTTTTTGTTATAAAAAAGAAATCAGCTACACCGGGAAAGTATCCAAGAAAAGCAGGACTGCCTTCAAAGGAACCAATTTCTTAAATATGACATTAATGTCATATTATATGTTCTGTGGTAAGTATAAGAAAAATTTTTCTTTTCTTATTGTCGAAATTAGTATATGATAGAATATATTATTTTTATATTCTTAGATTAGGATAATATCTCATGAATGATGATCAACTGAAGACCTTGGATGAGCTTTTAAAAGATAGGCTTCAGGAAAAAAAGAAAATTGAAAAAGAACTATCTAAAAATCTTAACCGTATTAAAGAAATTGATACCTTCTTAGATTCTATGACAGAAGCATCTGATTTTAAAGTTTTTTCTCCAAGAACAGCAGAAAGTTTACATAGGGAAGAAATCAAAGAAGTCAGAGAGGAAAAAGATAAATTAGAAATCAATAATGATTCCTATTATAAAAAGATAGGAAAAATAGAAGGAGATATTGAAAGAATTTCTTTTTTAATCGAAGAGCATAAGAAGACAAAGGGTAATCTTCATTTAATTATCCTGGATATGCAGGAAAAGGAAAGAGGAAGAATTGCCAGGGAGTTACATGACTCTTCTATTCAAAATCTTACTCATTTAATTCATGGTCTGGAATTATCTTCTTTATATATTGATAAAGATCCAATTCAGGCTAAACTCGAATTGGAAAGCTGTTCACAGACACTAAAAAAGGCAATTGATGAGATTAGAGATACGGTGTTTGATTTAAGACCAATGTCCTTTGATGATCTTGGTTTTAATCAGTGTATAGAAAATCTGATTGATACACTGAAAACTCAGAACCCAGAATTTACTTTTATATCTGATGTTGATATTTTTGATACAAAGGTAGAAAAGGATCAGAAGAATTATCAATTATTTTTGGTATCAGTATACAGGATAGTTCATGAAGCATTGTTAAATGCAGTAAAACACTCCAAAGGTTCCAAAGTTGAATTATCTATTAAAAAAACAGATGATCATCTGGTTATCAAAGTAATTGATAATGGAAAGGGATTCGTTAAGGAAGAAGGCTGTTCGGCAGATAAACATTTTGGCATATCAGTTATGCAGGAAAGAGTATTTCTTCTTGGCGGTATTTTTGAGATAAATTCTAATATTGGGGAAGGAACAAGAATATTTATTTCTTTTCCTTATAATTTTTCATCTTAATAATTTTAGCTTTTCTTATCTTGGAGGAATAAAAACATATGATTAATGTAATGCTTGCAGATGATCATGTTTTGATCAGAGAAGGTATTAAACAACTGCTTGAATTTGATGGATCAATGAAAGTAATTGCTGAGGCAAGTGATGGAATTGAGTGTCTTGAAAAATTGAAGAATGTAAAACCCGATATTCTTCTTCTTGATATTAATATGCCGAATATGAATGGCATTGATGTATTGAAGGAATTAAAGGAGAAGAATGATCCTCTCAAAGTTTTAATACTGACAGTACATAGTGAGGTAGAGTACCTTGTAAAGGCAGTTGATATTGGTGCTAATGGATATATTTTAAAAGATTCTGGATCTGCAGAGTTAAAACAGGCTATTAATGCTGTTATTGATGAAGGATCTTATATCCAGCCTAATTTAATTCCTGCTCTTAATTCCAGATTGATCAACAGGGATATGGATAGGGAAAAGCTTGCATCACTTACAAAAAGAGAGGTAGAGATCCTTACACAGGTTGCCTGTGGTATGTTTAATAAAGAAATTGCTGTGAACTTGAATATCAGTGAAAGAACGGTTAAGAATCATATCTCTAATATCTTTAAAAAGATAGATGCTTCGGATAGAACACAGGCTGCAGTATTTGCTATCAGGAATAATATTGTTAATCTTTATGAAAATTAATAATAGAAGATAATGATTAATGAAGAGACACTATCATGGATTCTGGTAGATGTCTCTTTTTTGCTATACATATGAAAAACGACCTGATTGATCGGATCCTTTTTAAGTGATATTTTGATTAATAATAATGTTTCACGTGAAACATTTCTAAAGCTAAAAAAGAAAACACAAGATAATGTTTCACGTGAAACATTTTAATACAAAATCTAGTAGTAAGAACCTGTGAAACATCAAAAACAGAAGAAAAAAGGTCGTGAAACATTGATTATATATAGCTTATTATCAAAAACGCTATACTAGATATAGGGGTTAAAAAATTGAAAAATACAAGTTTTTAAATCCGGTAGAATAAAAAAATAAGAAGTGATATAATCATAAAGTACGAAAAATTGAAAAAGAGAGAAGAGTTCTGACCAAAAGAAAGGACAAAAAGCTAATTATGGGAAGAGTGATTGCAATCGCAAATCAAAAGGGAGGAGTAGGAAAGACTACGACTTCTATCAATTTATCAGCATCTCTGGCTGAGAAAGGAAAATCGGTTCTGGTAATAGATACAGATCCTCAGGGAAATACAACAAGTGGATTTGGTGTAGAAAAGAATGATCTTGATAACACAATCTATGAATTGATTTTAAGTGAGTGCTCTATCAAGGAATGTATTTTAAATGATGTTATTCCCGGAGTATCAATTATTCCTTCCAATGTAAATCTGGCAGCTGCCGAGATTGAATTGATAGGTGTAGACAGAAAGGAATTTATACTAAAGAGAGAAGTAGAGTGGATAAGAGAAAGTTATGATTATATTATCATAGATTGTCCTCCTTCTTTAAATATGTTGACAATTAATGCTATGACAACTGCAGATACAGTTCTTGTTCCTATTCAATGTGAGTATTATGCGTTGGAAGGATTAAGCCAGTTAATACATACAGTAAATCTGGTTAAAGAAAGACTGAATCCGGATCTGGATATGGAAGGAGTTGTATTTACTATGTATGATTCTAGAACAAATCTTTCTATGCAGGTTGTTGAAAATGTTAAAAGTCATCTAAATCAGAAGGTTTTTAAAACATTGATTCCTAGAAATATCAGGTTAGCAGAAGCACCAAGCTATGGACAACCGATCAATATGTATGATTCAAAATCAGCAGGTGCAGAAGCATATATGTCTTTAGCAGAAGAAGTGATAAATAGAAAGGAAGATTAAAGTATGGCAGCTAGGGGATTGGGAAAGGGACTGGATGCTTTAATACCGGAATCACTCGGTAGTGTCAGTTCCAAAAAGGCAGAGCCAAAGACAAGGCAGGAAAAGACAGAGAAGCTGGAAGGAGAAACGATTGTAAATATTACAAAGGTGGAACCTAACAGAGAGCAGCCCAGAAAAAATTTTGATGAAGATGCACTGGAAGAACTGGCTGAATCTATTAAACAGTTTGGACTTTTGCAGCCGATCCTTGTACAGGATAGGAAAAGCTATTATGAGATCATAGCCGGAGAGAGAAGATGGCGTGCTGCAAAAAAAGCAGGGTTAAAAGAGGTTCCTGTTATAATCAAGAACCTAACAGATCAGGAAATTGTTGAAATATCCCTGATTGAAAATATTCAGCGAGAGGATCTGAATCCTATTGAAGAAGCACAGGCATACAAGAGACTGTTAACGGAGTTTAACCTGAAACAGGACGAAGTAGCTGACAGGGTATCTAAGAGCAGAACTGCTGTTACAAACTCCATGCGTCTGCTTAAGCTCTGTGACGAAGTTCAACAGATGATAATTAATGGCATGATCTCAACCGGTCATGCAAGAGCTTTAATTGGAATTGAGGATCCGGAAGAGCAATATAATATTGCACAGAAAATTTTTGATGAGAAATTAAGTGTTCGTGACGTAGAAAAGCTGGTAAAGAATATTGGTAAACCATCAACTACAAAATTAAGAAAACCAAATGAAACAGACAAGAGTCTTGAAATTATTTACCAGGATATTGAGGACAGACTGAAAGAAAAACTGAGTACAAAGGTTTCAATTAGCGGTAAAGGAAATGGTGCAGGAAAAATTGAAATTGAATTCTACAACCATGATGACCTGGACAAGCTCGTTGATATGCTCACAAGACAAAATTAATATCAGAAAAAATTGACAGGGAAAGGTACAAAAGAAGATGAATAATTCCTTTTTAAGCAGTTTGGGATTAGGAAATCTGGATCTGGGAATTGTCATTACTGTCATGCTTATAGTCATTATTCTGTTGATCATATGGAATATTATAAACATGCGGGCTATTTCTAAAATGAAAAAGAAATATGCAAGGTTCATGACAGGTAAGAGTGCGAAGAGTCTTGAAGATGAAATATCAGGTCTCTTTGAGGATAACCGGTTTCTGAAATCATCCATTGAAAAAAATAAAAAAGATATCCATACTTTATATAAGAGAATGGAATCAACCTTCCAGAAAATTGGAATAATTAAATATGATGCGTTTAATCAGATGGGTGGAAAGCTGAGCTTCAGTCTTGCCCTTCTGGATGAAAATAACAACGGATTTGTTCTGAATTCGGTACACAGTGCAGATGGTTGTTATTCCTATACAAAAGAAATCATAAACGGAGAATGTGCAATCTCTCTTGGTGAAGAAGAAAAACAGGCATTAGAGATGGCAATGGAAAAAACAGAGTAAATCGGAGTAATTGAGGTAAGATGAAGCTTTGTAAGATACAAGAATTAACAGGCGGAGAAATTCTGGCAAAGGATATTCTCACATCAGAACTTAAGGTACTTCTTTCAGCAGGAATTGTTTTAAGACCGGAGTATATTGCAAAAATTAACAGTCTGGGAATAACAGAGGTTTATATTGAGGAAAAGCTGGAAGAGAAGAATGAAGTGCTGCTTCTGAAGACGAGTCTGGAGAATGAGTTCCATGATAAAGTGAAGCATATCATGGAAAGACATTTGTATTCAAAAAATAAAGAACTGATGAAACTGTCTGAAACAGCAGATCATATTATTATGAGTGTGCTGGAAGAAAACAGGATCGTTGAAAAAATTTATGATATTAAGGAGAGAAGCTCAGATATCTATGAGCATTCTGTGAACGTATGTTCACTTGCAACACTTACAGCACTTCGGATGAAAATTGACAAAAGTACAGTTCATGATATTGCTGCCGGATGTCTTCTTCATGATATCGGACTTAGGTATCTTCCAATTAATTATGTAAACAGAAATGTTCATGAGATGACAGAAACAGAAGCAGCAGAATATCGAAAACATCCGGTGTATGGATATGTGGCACTGAAGGATGAGGATTGGATTTCAGGTCTGGTAAAACAGATCGTTCTTTATCATCATGAAAGAAAAGACAGAAATGGATTTCCAATCAGACCGGCAGAGGTTCGAAAGGAAATTGGAATTGTAAGTGTTTGTGATGTTTTTGATGAAATGATCTGTGGGATTGGCTATCAGAGAGAAAAGGTTTATCAGGCAGTAGAATATCTGAAGGCATATAGAGGAGTTTCTTTCGATTCAGATATCGTAGATATTTTTTTGGAGTTTGTAGCCGTTTACCCGGTAGGAAGCAAGGTTCTTCTGAATAATGGAAAGAAGGGAACAGTACTGAAGCAGAGTAAAGGGTTCCCGGATAGACCGGTGATCAGACTGGAAGCAAGCCAGGGTGATAATGGATCTGCAGAGGATAGAATCATAGATCTTACGCAGAAAACGAGCATTTTTGTAGAAAAAGTACTTGAATAAAAACAGGTTACATAATAACATTACAATATTAAAAGCGTATTTTATAGAGAGGAGTCTTTATTATGATAGACATCAAATTTTTAAGAGAAAATCCTGAGGCAGTGAAAGAAAATATCAAGAAGAAGTTTCAGGACAGTAAGCTTCCCCTTGTTGATGAAGTAATCGCTTTGGATGAGGAAAGCAGAAAGACAAAGCAGGAAGCAGATGACCTGAGAGCAAACAGAAATAAGCTCTCCAAGGAAATCGGAGCGTTGATGGCACAGGGAAAGAAGGAGGAGGCCGAAGCCAGGAAGGCAGAGGTTGCTGCAGGTGCCAGGAGACTGGTAGAACTGGAAGAGAAAGAAAAGAAACTGGAAGAAAAGGTAACAAAGATCATGATGGTAATTCCCAATATCATCGATCCCAGTGTTCCAATCGGTAAGGATGATACGGAAAATGTTGAAATTACCAGATACGGTGAGCCTGTTGTTCCTGATTTTGAAATTCCATATCATACAGAAATCATGGAAAGATTTAATGGTATTGATCTTGACAGTGCGAGAAAGGTAGCCGGAAACGGATTCTATTATCTGATGGGTGATATCGCAAGATTACATTCGGCAGTAATTTCTTATGCAAGAGATTTTATGATTGGCAGAGGATTTACTTATTGTGTACCTCCCTTCATGATCAGAAGTAATGTAGTAACCGGTGTCATGAGCTTTGCAGAAATGGATGCCATGATGTATAAGATCGAAGGTGAGGATCTTTATCTGATCGGAACCAGTGAGCATTCCATGATTGGTAAGTTTATCGATACTATCGTTCCCGAGGCAGAGCTTCCCAAGACACTTACCAGCTATTCACCCTGCTTCAGAAAAGAAAAGGGAGCACATGGTATTGAAGAAAGAGGCGTTTACAGGATCCATCAGTTTGAGAAGCAGGAAATGATCGTTGTCTGCAAGCCGGAGGATTCTGCAATGTGGTTTGATAAGCTGTGGCAGAATACTGTAGATCTGTTCCGTTCCATGGATATTCCGGTAAGAACTATTGAGTGCTGTTCCGGAGATCTGGCAGATCTGAAGGTGAAGTCCTATGACGTAGAAGCATGGTCACCCAGACAGCAGAAGTATTTTGAGGTAGGAAGCTGTTCTAATCTTGGTGATGCACAGGCAAGAAGGCTGAAGATCAGAGTAAATGGCGAAAACGGAAAGTATTTTGCACATACATTAAATAATACAGTGGTTGCTCCTCCGAGAATGCTGATCGCATTTCTGGAGAATAATCTTCAGGCAGATGGAAGCGTGAAGATTCCTGAAGTTCTTCAGCCTTACATGGGTGGTATGAAGGAAATCAGATAAATTAAAGACTGATTAAAGAAAATGGGAGGTGAAATTCTTGCATAAATATCTGAGAGCGATTGGCTTCAGCAAAATAAAAGACAGGAAAGAACTGCAGAAGATCCTGACAGATATTGTGGTGAACGGAACAGACAGAGCATATACTTCCAACGGAGAAAAGACGCTTCTTGCTGTTTTTGGCATGGATTTTGCCGAGAGGATGGGAATAGCAGTCTGTGGAGAATTCGATGAAGATGACAGGTTCACATTTGACTACTATTTTCCCTACTTTAAAGGGAACATGATCAGTTCAGAGGAAGATGTGACTGTAGAGCGGCATGCTGCGCAGGAAAGCTATGCCGGAGTCTGCGATGATGTAAAGATCGGCGTTTCTTTGATCTTCTATTTGCAGAATATGGTTACTTATATCAAAGTCCAGAATGCCGGGATGCTGCCTGTCCAAGGAACGACACTGACACTTTCTGCGCTTTCCACGCATGGGGTGATCATGATGCCCCTGATGAAAACAGAAAAGGATCTGATCAAAAACAGAAATACATCGATCAACAGAAGCCAGCTTATTAATGCTGCCAGAAAAGGTGACGAAGAAGCGATTGAAAGTCTGACTCTGGAGGATATGGACACTTATACGACCATTTCCAGGAGAATTCAGCAGGAAGATGTATTCAGTCTGGTTGATACCTATTTCATGCCCTATGGCGTGGAATGTGACCAGTATTCTATCCTGGCAGAGATCGTGGACTGCAATCTGGTTAAAAATAAGATGACCGGAGAAGAAATCTATCAGATGACCCTGAATTGTAATGATCTTATTTTTGAGATGTGCATCAATCAGGAAGATCTCTATGGAGAACCAGCAGTAGGACGGCGGTTCAAGGGTATGATCTGGATGCAGGGCTATATTAATTTCCCAAATGAAAATGTGTAGAGAATGTGTGTAGTGGCGAAATTACTGTTGCGAGCGGTTCATAAATATGCTAAACTAAACAGGTATGAAAAAGTTCCCATAGTTAAATGGATATAACAAGCGCCTCCTAAGCACTAGTTGTGGGTTCGATTCCCGCTGGGAACGTTTTACAGAGCAGTAATGATTGATGAGATCATTGCTGCTTTTTTTGTGTCTTGGGTGGAAATTTCCACCCGGAATTGAAAAAACAGAAGGATTTCATCCACCCAAAATAAGATTTTGCCACCCATTTGAAAATTATGATTTTCCACCCGGATGTGTGGCATATGGCGTAGGGAAGAAAAAGGGTTGTCAATGGATGTAAATTTGGTTTTCTTGTCTGTACGATTCAGACCTGAGAAAGATAGATGCTCAGATTAGATGTAACAAGTCTAGTCTGGGCATTTTTTGTCCAGGAGAAAAGGAGGATTACATGGAAGTACGAAAAGAAGATCAAAGAGATCCAGATGAGAAAGTCGTTGAGATAGAGATTGAACGGCTCAGGGACTTTAAAAATCATCCATTCAAGGTACAGGCAGACAGTCAGATGAAAGAGTTACAGGAATCCATCAAGAAATATGGGATTCTTAATCCTCTGATTGTAAGACCGAGACCGGAAGGATTTTATGAAATCATTTCAGGTCACAGAAGAAAGTATGCAGCACAGCAACTGAAATATACAAAGGTCCCTGTCATTATCAGATATATGATTGAGGAGGATGTCATTATTTCAATGGTAGATGCCAATTTACAGAGGGAGCGGATTTCACCGAGCGAAAAAGCATTTGCTTATAAGATGAAATATGATGTGCTCAAGAGAAAGGCCGGTAGACGAAAATGTAGCCAGGTTGACTATCTGACCGGGAAAAAGAGTGTGGAGGTCATAAGCGAAGAATGTGGGGACAGTCCCAAGCAGGTGCAGAGATATTTGAAACTTACCAAACTGATTCCAGAACTGCTTGAAAAAGTGGATGACGAAACAATGGGATTTACGATAGCTGTGGAACTGGCATCATTAACCGAAAAAAATCAGAAGACTGTGCTGGATGCAATGGAGAGTACATTGGGAACACCAAATCTGTCCCAGGCAATCAGAATCAAAAAATTACAGGAAAACGGAAACTTTAGTCAGGAAAAGATAGAGGAGCTTTTAAGCGAGATTAAGCAGAAAGATATTGACCGGGTGGTTTTCAAAAATGAGCAGTTATACAGGTATTTTCCATCCTATTACACTGCTGAACAGATGAAAAGAGAAATACTGACACTATTAAAAATCAATATGACATTTGAATAATGGGAGGAAAACGTATGTGTAGAGTAATTGCAGTATCAAATCAAAAAGGTGGAGTTGGTAAAACGGTATCATGTGTGAATCTGGGAATAGGGCTGGCGCAGGAAGGTAAAAAGGTGTTGCTGATTGATGCTGATCCGCAGGGAAGCCTTACTATCAGCTTAGGATATGAAGAACCGGATGAGATGGAGTATTCGTTGGCTACATTGATGCTGAATGTTGTGAATGATGAAAAACTGAATATGGAAAAGACAATTCTGCATCATGGAGAAGGCGTGGATCTGATTCCGGCCAACATTGAATTATCAGCTATCGAGGTATCTTTGGTAAATGCTATGAGCAGAGAACTGATTCTCAGATCACTGGTTGATAAGCTGCGAGAGTTTTATGAATTGTTTTTTATGCGGTTCCAATCGTCCGGGAATTTTTGATTATTATAAAAAGAGTGGATGCATTGCGTTGGTGTGCCTGAATACATGGAACATTGCAGATACCAATGTATATGAATATGATGATAATGGAAAGATCGTGGAAGAACCGAACGGTTTTAGCACAAATATCAATACACATGGAGAGAATGAATGCAGCTGGATGGTGGCAGGCGATCCAGTACGCCATACTGCAACAGCCACATTGACGTATGGAGATAACTCTGTCTTAGATCCTGAAAGATTGTCTGCACAGCTCTGCCAGGACTGTCTCAAAAAAGTTGCGGATGCACTTTGGCCTACCGGTTATGAAAATGACTGGACGTATCATTGTGATGTTTTCATGAACATGGAGACTGAGGATATTTACCCGATATCATCACCAATAATAAAATGTGGAATCGATGACTTCTGGCTTCATATTGATCATGAGCAGGAAAACAGCAGGGACATTGCATACTTGGTTTATAATCCACAAAAATAGTAAAAGATAGAAAATTCGTAGGAGAATGGGAACATGGATAAAAAGAATGATTACATACAGTTACCACCAATGAAAAAAGATACCTCAGCGGATATGGTCTCATTTATTTGGGAGTATATGAAACTTCCGGAAGACGTGCGCAATAAAGTAAAGTCAGAGATGGATGAGATCCATGAGCACTGCAGGGACAGTGAATTTCAGAAGCCAGATCTGTATGATATCGTTTCCAAAGAAGAGGTAGCAGGATTAGAGCAGAGTATGCAAAAGATATTCGCTGATATCATCACAGAGGTCAGCAGCATTGCCTGCTGGGTGTATGTGGAGAAATATGTGCATCATAAATCTTTGCAGGAAATGCTGGCAGAACGGAAGGATGTAGATAAGTTTATTTTTGCAGTAGATACATGGTTTGAAAAACTTTTGGGTGTGTAGAAGAAATTCTCTGATAGAAATATATTTGTCGCTTATTGTATGGTATAATTTATACAAGTATGGCTTGAATGAATTGTTGTATACATATATTTGTCATGAAAGAGATAGAGAATT
>ERZ826242.773-NODE-773-length-42289-cov-4.272269_pt1 | contig 42289 bp, 29 predicted proteins | sample MGYA00519871_ERZ826242 | MGnify/ENA primary metagenome ERZ826242 (study PRJEB31778, sample SAMEA3449226) | human gut metagenome | biome: human gut; feature: human-associated habitat; material: faeces | place: United Kingdom | collected 2010/2012 ... | reverse complement strand
GACCTCATGCGTGTGAAGCATGCGCTCTAACCAGCTGAGCTACGCCTCCAAAATACTCTCTGCCGTAAGACAGAGAGCTTGGTGACCCGTACGGGACTCGAACCCATGTTACCGCCGTGAAAGGGCGGTGTCTTAACCACTTGACCAACGGGCCTGGTAGCGGCAGTCGGATTTGAACCAACGACACTGCGGGTATGAACCGCATGCTCTAGCCAACTGAGCTATACCGCCACATTCACACAGCATTTTTACCTGCGAGTATTATAATACAATAAATCATCCTCACTTGTCAACACTTTTTTTCAATTCTTGATAGAATGGTTTACTTTTTCTTTGTGCCATGCTATAATTATTAGGATTTTTAAAGACCAGGTGATAGGTGTTTGGCAGTTATAAATTTTAATAAAAACACAATCTTTCTTGCGCCAATGGCAGGGTTTTGTGACAGTGCTTTCCGCCAGGTTTGCAAAATGATGGGTGCAGATTACACTGTTTCAGAAATGATTAGTGCTAAAGCAGTATCATTTAATGACAAAAAATCAGTTATGCTTGCCAACTCTGTAAAGGATGAACATCCTTTTTCCATTCAGTTATTTGGCAGTGACCCGTCCTGCATGGCTTATGCCGCGCAATATATGACAAATACTTTTAGTCCTGAAATAATTGACATTAATATGGGCTGCCCTGCCCCCAAAATATTTAATAATGGTGAAGGCAGCGCACTCATGCAGGATTTGGACAAGGCTTTTAACGTTATCAAAAGCACAGTAGATGCTACTGACAGGCCTGTAAGTGTAAAGTTTCGCGCCGGGGTATCTAAAGACAGTATTAACGCAGTTGAGTTTGGTATGATGTGTCAAAGCGCAGGCGCCAGTTTTATATGTGTGCACGGCCGCACTAGAGACCAGTATTACAGCGGCTTATCAGATACTCAAATTATAAAAGAAGTAAAAGAGGCTGTATCCATTCCTGTTATTGCAAATGGCGATATCAGGGATGAAAGCACTGCTTTTAAAATTTTAAATGAGACAAAAGCTGATGCCATAATGGTCGGGCGCGCTGCCTTAGGTAACCCTTATATATTCAAAAAGCTAAAATATTTTTTTGAGACAGGAAAAAAGCTTGAAAATTTAAGCCTTAATAAGCATTTTGAAATTGCGCTTTTACATCTTAGGCTGATGATTAAAGATAAAGGTGAAAAACTTGCTGTTTTGCAATTTCGCAAGCATTTTCTGCATTATTTAAAGGGAATTAAATTCAGCGCTGCTTTTAAAAGTGAATGCTGTAATGTTAAAACATATGATGACTGTGTAAAAATCATTGATAGCCTGCTTGCGGTTAATGTTTAGTATATAAACCGCCTGTATAAAACATAATAACCTTATAAGTTTTATACAGGAGGAATAAAAATGTTAGAAGATCCAAACACGCAGGACCAGGAGACTGATGACGTACCAAGAGACGAAATAAAGGATTTTGGCATAGCAGCAACAAAAAATGGAATCCACTCACTCAGTATTATAGGCCAGATTGAGGGCCATTATTTACTCAATTCACAAAATAAAACGACAAAGTATGAGCATATACTGCCGGCCCTTGTTGCAATAGATGAAAGTGAGGACATACGCGGGCTAATAATACTTTTAAACACTATCGGCGGCGATGTTGAGGCCGGGCTTGCAATTGCTGAAATGATAGCGTCTATGCGCAAACCAACAGTCTCACTTGTTTTGGGCGGCGGCCACTCGATAGGTGTTCCGCTTGCAGTATCAGCAAAAAAATCTTTTATTGTGCCCAGCGCAACAATGATAATACACCCCGTGCGTAGCAACGGCCTTGTAATTGGCGTGCCCCAAAGCTTTAACTATTTTGAAAAGATGCAGGAGCGGATAACTAAATTTGTTGTGGCCCATTCAAAAATCTCAAGCAAAAGATTTAGGGAGCTTATTACAAATGTCGGCGAGCTTGTTACCGATGTAGGTTCCATGCTGGATGGCTGCCAGGCTGTTGAGGAGGGGCTTATTGACTCTGTAGGCGGCTTGAAGGAAGCAATAGACAGTTTAGAGCAGATGATTAAAGAGCAGGAAAATAAAAAAGATGATTGAACTTAAAACTTTAAATCAAAACAATATAAGCAAAATATTAGCAAATGCTTTTGTAAATGACCCGCTGTATGTATACTTATTTGAAAACAGAGCTGAGCGTGAAAAGACACTTGAAAAGTTTTTTGACAATTATCTTTACCAGTATCAAAATTTTATTAAAGTATACGCAACAAGTAGTAACCTTGAGGGTGTGATGTGCGTTTATAACGAGGGCATAGACGCACAGGTGCTGGATAGCGGCAGCAATGCCTTTACAGATATTATGGCACAGCTAAACTTTAGCAAAGCAAATGAGATTATGGGTGACAATTACCTGGTTCTTGACCTGTTGGCTGTAAAACCAAACTACCAGGGTATGGGGTTTGCAAGGCAGCTGGTACTTTATTTTAAAGAGCTTGCTTTTAGGCTTCAAAAGCCAGGCATTGTTGAGATATACAACCATAAAAATATCAGTTTTTATGAGCATTTGGGTTTTACACTGCGCTGTACCGAAAATGTCAGGTGCGGCCTTACTTATTATTTACTTGAGTCAAATATTTAGGAGATAAGCTATGCTTGCAAGAGTTGAAAATATAACAGTGTCCTTTGGTACCAACACAATACTAAAGGATGTAACTGCCGCTGTAAAAAAGCAGGCGCGTATAGGAATAATAGGGGCAAATGGCGCCGGAAAATCCACCCTATTAAATGTTTTTACTAAATTAATCACGCCGGATAAGGGTGAGGTTATAGTAAATCCTAATGTAAATGTTGGTTTTGTCGAGCAGGACGGCGGAGTGTCACCCGAGAATACAATACTTGCTGAAATGCGCACAGTATTCAAAAAAGAAATTGAAGCGGTTTTGGCAATTGAAAAGCTGGACCCTAACGAAAGCAAAACACTAAAACAGTATAATAAGCTTATAACTTACATAGAGACAAGCGACGCTTATAATATAGATTATAAAATTCACACAGTGCTAAATGGGCTGGGTTTTAAAAAAGAAAACGACAACTTGAAAATAAGTGCACTTAGCGGCGGTGAAAGAACAAGGCTAAAACTTGCAAAGCTTCTGCTTTTACAGCCTGAGCTTATTGTGCTGGACGAGCCTACAAACCACCTGGATTTAAAATCAATATCCTGGCTGGAGCAGTACTTGGCCGACTACAAAGGTTCAGTACTCATAGTAACGCATGACCGATATTTTTTAGACAATGTTGCAAATGAAATATGGGAAATTGAATTTGGGAGTTTAAATCAATATAAAGGTGGCTACAGCGATTTTAAAGCGCAAAAAGCTGAGCGGCTTTTACTGCTCAAACAGCAGTACGATAAATATTTAGAGCAAAAAGCAAAGCTTGAGGACTATATTGCCAAAAATATTGTACGCGCTTCAACCACCAAGATGGCACAAAGCCGCCAAAAAATGCTTGATAAGCTTGTGGAGCCGCCAAAGCCGGAACAGTATACTAAACATATTTACTTAAGATTTGATTTTGAAAAAGAGAGTTATTTTGACCTTTTAGACTGTAAAGGATTATCACTTAACATTGGTGGCAAGCAGCTGTTTTCTGGTCTTTCATTTAATATAAAGCGCGGTGACAAAGTTGCGGTTATTGGTGACAATGGTGCGGGTAAAACCACCTTGTTAAAGGCACTGCTCGGGCAGATAGAGCCAGATAAGGGTGAGATTAAATGGGGCAGGCGCGCATCAATTGGCTATTTTGCGCAGAACCAGGAGTTTGATAATCCAAATCAGACTGTGCTGGACTATGTATGGGCTAAGTATCCCAATATGAAAGAGCAGGATATACGTACAAAGCTGGGTAATTTGCTGATAGGTGAAAAAGATATAACAAAGAAGATAAGCGAGCTTTCCGGCGGTGAGCGGGCAAGAATGCAGCTTTGCTGCCTTATGCTTGAAAACAAAAACACTCTTATTTTAGACGAGCCTACAAACCATCTGGATATGAGCAGCAAAGAGTATTTGGAGGCCGCATTATGTGAATTTAAAGGCACTCTTATAATTGTATCGCATGACAGATACTTGCTTAGCAAAGTGCCAAATAAAATAATAAACATTTCAAGTGACGGCTGCAGTGTTTTCAGCGGAAACTACAGCTATTATATTGAAAAGTTAAAGGAGCAGGCTTTTAAGCCAGTAAAAGAAAAGCCAAGGCCGCAAACAAAGTATAAAGACAAAGAGCAGCGTGCAAAAGAAGCCGCTAAAAGAAATCAGCTTAATGCGTATGAAAATGAAATACAATGCCTTGAAAATGAGATATCTGAAATTGAGGCGCAGATAAATGATGCCGCAAACGACTATCTTAGGCTTAACGAGCTGTGTGAACAAATTAATCAGTTAAAGCAAAAGCATGAAGATGTACTGGAAAAGTGGCTTATGCTAAAGGAGGAGCAAAATGGATGACAGGCTAAAAAAGCAAATTGAATTTATTATTGAAGCGGATAAGATGAAAACCGTTTTAAGGCGAACTGTTTTAATTGACCAAACTAAAAGAGAAAATGATGCGGAACATTCATGGCATTTTGCATTGTGTGCCATGGTCCTTTATGAGTACTGCGATACTGAGCATGTAAACCTGTTTCGCGTTTTAAAAATGGCACTGATACATGATATAATCGAGATATACGCTGGAGACACCTTTGCTTATGACGACAAGGCTAACATAGACAAGGCTGAAAGAGAAAATGCGGCTGCTGATAAAGTTTTTGGCCTGCTGCCGGATGATCAGAGGGATGAGTACAGGGCGTTATGGGAAGAGTTTGATGCTATGGAGACTGATGACGCACTTTTTGCTGCCGGTATTGACAGGCTCCAGCCGCTGATTAACAACTACCTAACCGGTGGTCATACGTGGAAGCTAGGAGATGTTCCAAGCGTTAAAGTATACAAGCGCATTGAACCTCTTAAAAAGTCTGCACCCAAGCTGTGGGAATTTGCTGATATGCTAGTTAAGGACTCGCTTAAAAAGGGATTTTTGAAGTTATAAGAAAGGAAAGGAATATGAAAGGATTTAAATTAGCTATTGTACAATACCGTTCAACACCTATGCAAATTGATAAAAATACTCAAACAGCCATTGTGTACATAAAAGAAGCAAGCCAAGGCGGGGCTGATTTTATAATGTTTCCCGAGTGTTTTTTGACCGGTTACTACTGCCCTGAAATTTGTAAAAGCTTAAAGCCGGTCAGTGAAATTGAAAACGAGCCACAATTTATTGATTGGTGCAGTAATGCTCTTGCGGACAATGACAGGCATATAGTTGATATTAAAGAGGCCGCAAAGAAATATAATATCGGGGTTTTAATAACAGCATTTACAAAAGGCAAAAATCGTCCGCAAAACAGTGCATTTATAATTGACCGTAAAGGAAATGTGCTGTTAAAGTACAGCAAAGTACATACCTGTGATTTTGACTGGGAGCAGTATTTGGAAGGTGGAGATGAATTTAAGGTCTGTAATTTTGAGGGGTTAAATATTGGAGTAATGATATGCTATGACAGAGAGCACCCGGAAAGTGCACGGGAGCTTATGCTTGAGGGCGCTGAAATCATTTTAGTGCCTAATGACTGTGACTGCATGCGGCCGCGGCTTATGGAGCTTGCGGTGGAGGCTATGCAGAATATGGTCCTGGTTGCAATGGCAAACCCGCCAGGTGAAAAGGCGGGCAACTCCTGTGCGTATCATCCTATAGTATGGGACGATAACGGCGAAAAAGATACTGCTGTAGTGGTGGCCGACCCTCTTTATGTTGGTATTACCTACGCACGGTTTGATATTGCGGCATTGCGTGATTATAAAGACAATGAGTTTTTGGGCAAAAACCGCAAGCCTAAAGCTTATAGACACTTAGCAAAATAAAGAGCAAGGCTTAAGCCTTGCTCTTTTCTATTTTATCAAGTTCTTCTTTTTCAAGCACAGTATATGCAACTTTGCCTACCAGGGTTTTAGGCAGCTCATCTCTGAACTCAATATCATATGGTATAGCATACTTTGCAATGTTCTGACGCATATAATCAAATAGCCGCTGCTTTATATTTTGTTTTTTGGCATTGTCTTTAAGCACAATAAACGCCTTTATCTTTTGCATTTTTATTGGGTCGGGCACGCCAATAACACAGCTTAAAAGCACATCAGGGTGCGCATCAATAATATTTTCAAGCTGGGACGGGTACACCGAATAACCGTTTGTTATTATCATTCTTTTAATGCGCTGCCTGAAATAGACAAACCCATCACTGTCCATAACGCCTAAGTCACCTGTATGAAGCCAAACTCTGCCGTCATCATGCGTTTTTAAAGCTATTTCATTTTCTTTTTGATGGTTTATGTAACCCAGCATGACAGACGGGCCGCTTATACAAATCTCACCCTCAGTGCCGTAATCGACCTCATCAGTAGTATCAACTTTTACTATTTTATAGTATGTGTCAGGAAAAGGCAGGCCTATGCTCCCCTGCCGCTCAATATTATATGGAGTAAGGCAGCTTGCGGTTACACATTCGGTTGTACCATACCCCTCCCTGATTTTCACCTTGGCGTTGTGCTCTAATAAAAATTGGTCGAATTTCTTTTTTAGCGAAATTGAGAGCGAATCCCCGCCCGAAAAAACGCCTAAAAGGCAGGAAAGATCAACATTTTTCATTTTGGGGTTGCGAATAATGGCCTCATATAAAGTGGGAACGCCGGCAATATAGTTGGGCTTTTTTGTTTTCAGCAGCTTTGCATAGCTTTCAGCATTAAAGCGTGGGATAAGTATGCATTTGCATCCTGAAACTAGCATGGTGTGTATACATACACCAAGCCCAAACCCGTGAAAAATAGGCATTACCGCAAGCATTGAGTTTCCCGCAGTGCAGCAATTACTCATTGCCGCTGTCTGTAGTGCCAGCGCATTAAAGTTAAGGTTTGACAGCAATACGCCTTTTGTAGTGCCGGTTGTGCCGCCGCTGTAAAGTATTGCCGCTGGCGTGCTGCCGGTTATTTTGGGATAACTTATATTAAGCGCAAGCTTTGAGTTATCCATAAACTTACGCCATAGTATTACCTGACTGTCAAGGCCAATCGGCGGATACTTTTTATATTGCGTAAGGCGGTAGGCAAGCTTTACCACGCCTGCAAGCGCATCCATAATAGATGTTACTATAAGTTTAAAACTGCCGTTGTCCTTTAATATGCCGAAAAATTTATCTGCAAACTGGTCCAAAGTAACAGCCGCAACGCTTTCAGACATTGAGATATATGACTTTATCTCCCCTGCACTGGACAGCGGATGAATCATATTGGGAATTGCTCCGATTTTATTAAGAGCATAAAAGCATGTTATCCCCTGCGGCAGGTTGGGAAGGCAAATTGCCACCCGCTGGCCGCTTTTAATCCCAAGTGTCCAAAAAGCCCTTGCACATGTTTCAATCTCGCTTACAAATCTTTTATAAGATGATTTATCGCCCATAAAATCATATGCAATATTGTCGGGATAATCCTGCGCTGCTTTATAAACCAAATCGGCCATAGAACAGTCCGGATATTCTAATGACTTAGGCACGTCCCCATAAAAATTAAGCCAAGGAGCTTTAATATCCATAATACACTTCCAAAAATGTAATTATATAACCCTTACAGGTCCCACATTTCTTATTTTAAGCGAATAACAGCAGCCGCTGCCAAACACTGATTCCATATAATCAATATAGTCTTTTACATCATTATTGGGCACATACGCCTGAATAGTACCGCCAAACCCGCCGCCATGTACCCGCCAGGCGCCTTTTTGGTCAAGAAAGTCGTCTGACATGCATAGTGCCAAAGACACTTTTTGGTATGTAGGGCGCTTGTCAGAGTATATATTCTGCAAGTACATAAATGATGAGCGGCCAGACTTTAGTACAATCTGCTTAAATCCTTCAAAATCATTATTATCTATACACTCAACCATTTTTTCAACATTTATGTTTTCTCTGAAAAAGTGGAATGCGCGGATAAGTGCACGCTCGGACACATTTTGATGTATGGCTTTTAACTTGGATTTAAACTCGTTAAAATCAACCTCGTTTAAATGCTCCTTGCCAAAAAATGATGCTACCGACTGCATTTCTGTTTTAATCGCAACATAGTCGCCCGTTAAATCCGCATGGTCGGCATTAACATCAGTTATAATAAGGCTATACCCTGTTTTATCAAAATCAAAAGGCAGAAGCCGAACATCCGGATTTTCAGGATTGCCAAAATCTATCGCTATCATGCCGCCATACGCACAGGAAAGCTGGTCCAACAGCCCCGAAGCTTTGCCAAAATAAACATTTTCGGCAAACTGGGAGGCAATTGCCATCGTCTTTGCGTCAATTGACCTGCCGTTATAAATATCATTAAAAATAAAGGCAATCAATATCTCAAATGCCGCAGACGACGAAAGGCCGGAGCCCTTTAAAACATTATTTGCCGTATAAGCGTTAAAACCGCCGATTTTAAAGCCCATTTGCTTATACTTATAGCAAATGCCTTTTACAAGAGAAGCCGAGTCTCCCTGCTCAGATTGGACCGAATCCAGATTATTAAGGTCTACTAATATATCACTAAAGCCATTTGCCTTAATTTCAATTTTATCGTCATCGCGCTTTGAAACAAATGCAATAATATCAAGGTTGATTGAAGCTCCCACAGCTTTGCCTAAATTGTGATCAGTATGGTTGCCGCATATCTCACTGCGGCCGGGTGCGCTGTACACAAACTCAGGCTGGGTGTTAAATGAGCTTATAAACTGCTGCATCACCTGAGTATAGCGTTCCTTTTGCTTTTCGTATTGATCTGAGGGGTAAATAGATAGTATTTCTTTAGTAAAATTCATAACTTTTAACTCCTTTGCGCATATTATAAATAAGTATATAAGAAAAGAAAATAAATTTCAACTTAAAATTTTTTTAATTTTATACTTTACAACTGAGAAAATTAATGGTATACTGTTGCTTGCATTGGGATATAGCCAAGTTGGTAAGGCAATGGATTCTGACTCCATCATTGCGCAGGTTCGAGTCCTGCTATCCCAGCCACATCGCGGCAAGTTTTAGCTTGCCGCGATTTTTTAAAGGATGTGTTAAAATGGTATAAGCTTTACAAAGGTGATCAAAATTGTGATATTACAGTTGAGATAATATCACAAAATGAGTTTTTAGAGCGAAATAAAAAACACGCATATTCAAGAGTAATAACACAAAACATATCAGCCGCACGCTACTGCAAGGCGGAACTGTTTAAGGGCTGTGTTATCGGTACATTCTTTATCCCAGATAAAAAAGACTTGCTGTCTAAAAATAAAGATATAAATTTTTATATAGAGCAAAAAAGAATTGTATTTGCAGATGATACAAATACTGTGGCCAAAATTTTAGAGCAGATGCAAAAGACCCATACCTGGGAAAGGGCCAGCATTGCCTATTTCTTTTTTGACTTTATGCAGTTTTTAATTTTTGATGACAGCCTGTATCTTCAGTCCTACGAGGAGATGCTATCAAAAATAGAGGAAAATCTTATAAACAAAATACCTAAAAACTTTTATAACCACATAATTAGGTACCGCAGAGAAATGCTGATAATGAGCTCATATTATGAACAGCTGATTGATATGTGCGAAACGCTTTATGATGCTGAAAACGAAGTTTTCTCAGATAATGAGCGGGAGCTTTTTAAACTTTACTCAAACCGCGTTTCACGCCTGAGCTCTATAACCCGCATGCTTAGGGAGTATATATTACAAATAAGGGAAATGTACCAGTCCAGAGTGGATGAGCAGCAAAATAAAGTAATAACTGTGCTTACATTAATAACCGCCATCTTTTTGCCGCTTACGCTGATTGCAGGCTGGTACGGCATGAATTTTGAGTATATGCCAGAGCTGCATTATAAATACGGATACGCCGTAATATGCATTATAAGTGCAGTTGTTGTAATAACTGAGATTATAATTTTTAAAATAAAAAAGTTCTTTTAATTAAAACCGGCCGGATTAATCCGGCCGGTTTTAAATTTACATCATTGATTTATAAAGAGCTATAATATCTTCAACTGTTGGGTCTTTGGGGTTACCAGGTGTGCATGCGTCCGCCATTGCTGACTCTGCAAGGAACGGTATGTCTTTCTCTTTAACTCCTACCTCTGAAAGTGTCTTTGGAATGCCAACATCAATTGAAAGCTGGCGAACCGCGTCAATAGCGGCTTTTCTGGCATCATCAATGCTCATGCCCGCTGTATCAACACCCATAGCAGCCGCAATCTGGCGATATTTGTCACCAGAAGCCGAGGCGTTATACTCCATAACAGTAGGCAGGATTATAGCGTTTGCAACACCGTGTGGAGTGTCATAAACCGCACCTAAAGGATGGGCCATTGAATGTACTATGCCAAGGCCTACATTTGAAAAGCCCATACCCGCTATATACTGAGCCAGGGCCATGCCTTCCCTGCCCTCTTTTTCACCTTTAACAGCTGACCTTAAGTGCTTTGATATAAGCTCAATTGCCTTAAGCTCAAACATATCAGTCATTTCCCAGGCGCCTTTTGTGATATAGCCCTCAATTGCATGAGTAAGCGCATCCATGCCTGTCGCAGCGGTGAGGCCTTTGGGCATGCTGGACATCATATCAGAGTCAATAACAGCAACTATCGGAATATCGTGCGGGTCAACGCAGACAAACTTACGGCTCTTTTTGACATCTGTTATAACATAATTAATAGTAACCTCAGCAGCTGTTCCTGCAGTCGTAGGCACAGCGATAATGTCAACACACTTATTTTTTGTGTCCACCGCGCCCTCAAGACTTACAACATCAGCATGCTCAGGATTTTTAATTATAATTCCGATGGCCTTTGCAGTGTCCATAACCGAACCGCCGCCAATAGCGATTAAATAGTCCGCGCCTGCTTTTTTAAACGCTTCAACCCCTGTCTGTACATTTTCAATTGTCGGGTTTGCCTTAACGTCGTCATAAATCTCATACGCAAGCCCAGCCTTATCCAAAAGCTCCGTCACTTTAGATGAAACACCAAATTTCATAAGGTCCTTATCAGTTACAACCAGTGCTTTTTTGTAAGCCCGCTTTTTGGCCTCGTCAACAATACTGCTTATAGCACCTGAACCAAAATAAGATGTTTCATTTAAAATAATTCTGTTTGCCAACTTTAGTCACTCCTTTAAAATAATATTTATAGAAATAATACCACTATTTTTATAATCAGTCAATACTGACTTGAAATTAATGGCTGTACATGATAATATATTAAATAATTATTCATTTAATTTTAACAGGAGCAACACATTATTTAAATAAAATATAAAATAATTTAGTATTGTAAGGAGGAGCTATAGGTTGATAGAGGTTAAAAATCTTACAAAGCGCTATGGCAAAAACACAGCCATAGATAATATCAGCTTTACAATTGAAAAGGGCAAAATCTATGGGTTTTTAGGCCCTAACGGTGCTGGTAAAACCACAACAATGAACATTATTACCGGCTGCCTTGCAGCGAGTGAAGGCCAGGTTTTAATTAACGGCAGCGATATATTTGAAAATCCTAAGAAAGCTAAAAGGTCACTGGGGTATTTGCCTGAGCAGCCGCCGCTTTATTTAGATATGACGCCTTTTGAGTATTTAAAATTTGTAGCGGAGGCAAAGGGTGTTAAAAAGTCCGATATTTTAAATCAGGTTAAGGACGCAATGGAAAAAACTAAAATAACCGATGTTCAACACAGGCTTATAAAAAACTTATCAAAAGGTTATAAGCAAAGGGTGGGTATAGCACAGGCGATACTAGCAAATCCGGAAACTGTTATACTGGATGAGCCAACTGTTGGCCTTGACCCAATACAGATTATTGAAATACGCGATCTTATAAAAAGCCTTGGCAGCGAACATACAGTAATACTCAGCAGCCATATTCTTTCAGAAGTCAGCACTATATGTGATGAAATTATTGTTATATCCCATGGCAAGCTGGTAGCAATTGACACCCCTAAAAACCTGGAAAGCAAGTTTTCAAACTCCAATATTACTGAATTTATTATTCGCGGTGATAAAGTCATAGTTGAAAATGCGTTTAATAAAATAATCGGAATTGACAAGTTTACAATATCCGATTCCAGCGACGACACTGTAAAAGTCACAGTTGAATCTATGGCTGACGATATAAGCGACAGGGTGTTTTTTGCTATGGCGGAAATACACACCCCTATTATTCAGTCAAACAAAAAGCATGCATCGCTAGAAGATATATTTATAGAGCTTACAGACGAAAAGCAGCAGCCTGAAGCTATAGAAAAATCCGATAAGGAGGAAAATGAGAATGCTAGTGATTTATAAGCGGGAGCTTAAGTCATATTTCACCTCAGTGATAGGTTATTTATTTTTAGCAATCACGCTTATATTTACAGGGATTTGCTGCAGCATTTATAACCTGTATTTAAAAAGCCCGTTTTTTGAGGAAATTGTCTATTTAATGAGCATTATTTTTATTGTGGCAATTCCGATTTTGACAATGCGCTCTCTGGCAGAGGAAAGGCGGCATAAAACGGATCAGCTGCTAAGTTCACTACCGCTTAGCTCAACCCAGATTGTATTAGGTAAATACTTTGCGCTTGTAACAATATTAGCAATATCTGTTATTGCAATGGTAGCATACCCTATTGTTCTTTCCTTTTACGGAGATGTATCACTGCTCACCTCATTAAGCTCACTATGCGGTCTGTTTCTACTTGGCTGCTGCCTTATTGCAATTGGCCTGTTTGTTTCATCGCTTACTGAAAATCAGATTATAGCCGCAATTATATCCTTTGCAATAACAGCTGCTTCCTACCTTCTTCCCATGGCGGCACAAAAGCTTCCAAACACTGTGACAGTATCTTATTATTTGCTGTTTGCAATATTCATACTATTTGGTCTTTTGACATGGTTCCTTACAAAAAATCTTATTGTGGGTGTTGGCGTAACATTAATATTTGAAGTGATTTTGACAATCGTATATTTTTATAAAGACACATTGTTAGCACCTGCTGTAAATGCTATTTTGGATTCCACCTATTTATTTGACCATCTGTACAATTTTATTATGGGAGTATTTGATTTAAATACTGTGGTTTACTACCTGTCAATAGCTGCACTGTTTATATTCTTTACCGTACAGTCACTTGAGAGAAGGAGGTGGAGTTAATCATGAAAAAACTGTTTTCACTTAAAACAAAAGCAGTAAAAGTAGGCAGTTATAGCTCCGCCATGATACTTATTGCTATTGTTGTAGTAATCCTTATAAACCTGCTGATGTCTTATATTCCTGTTACCTTTACACATTTTGATACAACTGACAGCGGCATTAACTCCGTCTCTGTACAAACAAAGGACTTGGTCACTGCGCTGGACCAAAATATCACTATCTACTATATAGTAACTGCAAATGAAGAGCATGATACTATCAATGAACTGTTAAACCAATACGCAGTATTAAGCCCAAAAATAACAATTGAAAAAATTGACCCTGATATTTATCCAAGATTTTATGAGGCTTATTCGGATGAATCGCTTAATAACTGCCTGGTTGTGGAAAGCGGTGAAAGGTTTAAGGTAATTACCTATGATAATATTTTCGTGCAAACCGCTCAAAACTATTATTATTTTGACGGAGAGGCATCGGTGACAAACGCCATTGACTATGTCATAAGTGATGATTTGCCTACCATCTATAATATAACAGGGCACGGGGAAAAGACTCTTAGTGACACCTTGGAAAACGCAATATACAATCAGAACATTGATGTTATAGATATGTCGCTTTTAGATAAGGATTCAATTCCAGACGATGCTGACGCGATTTTAATAATGGCTCCATCAGTGGATTTTACTGATAAAGAGACGCAAATGATTAAAACTTATCTGTCAGGCGGCGGCAAAATGCTTTTAATTTCAAATTATACAACTGGTGAAATGCCTAACTTTACCGATATACTTAACACCTACGGCGTTGAGCTGGTGGAGGGAATGGTAGTGGAATCAGACATGGACATGATAGTTAGCGGTTATCCAAGCTATATCCTTCCCGAAATTTTAAGCCATGACATCACTGATCCGTTAATTAATAATTCTTACCGAGTTATAATTCCGCTGACCCAGGGAATAAAAGAGCTGGACCAGCACAGAGACACAGTGCATGTAACCCCGCTTTTATCAACTTCAGACAAAGCATATTCCAAAATAGATGTTTATAACAGCAAAACTATAGAAAAAGAAGACGGAGATATTGACGGGCCGTTTGACCTTGCAGTAGCTATTACTGAGACGGTTGAAGGAGATGAAACCAAAATCGTCTGCTTTGCTACAAGCATGATAGACGAAGATGTTGCAAATGAACTTTCGTCTTACAGCAATACCAACATTCTTATTAATTCACTAGGCTGGATGCTGGAAAAACAAAGTTCTATATCTATACTCGCACGCCCGCTGACAAAAGAGTTATTAAACCTTGACATGTTAAGCACTATTATTCTGATAGTTGTATTTACCGTAGTAATCCCAGTCTTGCCTATTTTGATTGCGCTTATTGTTTGGTTAAGAAGGAAGTCGCGCTGATGAACAGAGGTAAAAAACTTATAATTGCAAGTGTTATTTTAGTTGCACTAATAGTATTAAGTATACTGATAGCTGTTTTAATACCGGATGAAAATGACACTCAAGCCCAAACTGAGCTTTTCAGCATGGCAATTGAGGATGTGGATACACTGACTTACACATACCAAGGTGAGAGCTTAAGCTTTAAATATGTCGACAGCAGATGGGTTTATGAAGCGGACACAAATTTCCCACTGAACCAGTCATATTTAAATGCTATGTTTAATAGTATTGCTTCGTTAAAGTCACAGCGCCTTATTTCCAGCGACAGCAGCACTTTTGAAAATTACGGTTTAGACAGCCCGCAGTTTGTTATAATAGTAACTGATATTAATGGAGTCAATACTAAGTTTAATATTGGCATAAAAAATGAGGCAACGGGTGAATATTATCTTAATATTGCAGGCACAGAAGATGTCCACACTGTGTTAGGTACTGTGGGTGATAGTTTTGCCTATAAGCTATATGATATGATAAATATGGACAGCGTGCCGGAGATTGCGCCGGCTTCCACCACTGATTTTTCACTTACTAATAAAAATGGGTATATACACTTTAACTATTTTTACGGCGGTAATGAAAATGCGTATACTGATACGTATGAGTGGTTTATTGATGAGCCTTTTTCAGCTCTTACCCCTGCTGACACCACCCGGGTTGAGACAATAGTTTATTCCGGACTTAATCTGGAGCTTGAGGGATGTGTGGACTATAATCCAACACCTGAAAAACTAGCACAGTACGGGCTTGACAACCCCCAGGCAGTTTATACTTTGTTATATGATGACATTACAACCACCACTGACCAATATGGTGAAGAGGTAGAAAACACAGTTCATCAAAGATACGTTATAAACTTTGGTAATATAGATACAGAAAAAGGTATTATATATTTGCAAATATCAAACTCGGATATGCTGTTTTACACTAATTATGAAAACGTTTCAAGTATACTTGAAGCCGATGCCAACCAGCTTTTAACAAATGACATATGTAAAATCAGCCTTTCTACAGTTGAGAGCATGAAAATAACCGCAGGCGGAAATGAGTATGATATTGAAATATCACGGCAGGATGAGCAGGATGAAAACGGTGAAACTATAACTGTATCAACCTATAAAATAAATGGCAGTGAAGTGGACAGCGCTGATTTTGAAGAACTGTACAGCACAATTACCAATATGTATCCTGAAGGCACTGCTGATAACACAAACGCCTTATCGGGCACCCCGTATCTGAAAATAGAATTTTCAAGAAATACCAGCACATTCTCGCAAATGACGCTTGAGTTTTTCAGCTATAACTCCAACTTCTATCAGGTACGCTTTAACGGTAGCAACACACAGCTTGTAAGCATAAGGGATGTTGAAGGCTTTGTAACAGGCATAAGCAATTTAGCATAACTAAGCGCCGGCCAAATTTGGCCGGCGCTTTAACCTTTTTTATTTATATACTGCCTGTACTCAGTAGGAGAATATGAAGTATACTTTTTAAAAAGCCTGCTAAAGTACAGCGGGTTCTGGTACCCTACAATCTCGGAGATTTCCGCCACGTTATAAGCAGATGAAATAAGCAGTTCCTTTGCCTTGTTTATGCGAATATTAATTAAGTAATTCTGCGGTGTCATGCCCATTCTTTTTTTAAAAAGCTTGGTAAACCAACAGTCACTGATATTATTCTGGCGTGCGTATTCGCTTATTGTTATCGGACTATTATAATTAAAATTAAACATCTCAACCGTGCTTTTTATAAGCTCTTCATTATTTTTATCATAGCGCTCTTGGTTTTCCTGAATACGGCGGGACATAAGCAGCAACAGCTCTTTAAAATAAGCATTTGACAAATCAATATAATTAGCCCTTTTAAGCTGTAGCTCTTTCATAATATTTCTAAACAAAAACAAATACTCATTTTGCTGATATACTTGATAAATATGCTCGTTAAAGAGCCCGAGCTTTTTTAAGTACCCGCTTACATTACTGCCGGTAAAATGAATCCAATAGACATCAGTAATTTCGCTTTGGGTATATGAGTACTCCTGCCTTTCAAACGGATAGTATAAAACTATCTGCCCGCTTGTAACCTGGTTTTGTTTTCCTCCCACATTAAAGCTGGCCAGCCCCTGGGCTACATATAACAACTGATAGTCCTGCCTGCCGTTTGGGCGCAGGGTCTTATATTTTTGAAAATTATCCAGCTTTATATGGCCTGAGCTTGTAGCAACTATAGGATAATCCAAATTGGGCGTATCCACTTCGCTGTTTATATAAATACTGCCTGATATGTTTAGCATATTTCCTCACATCGCTTTTTTATAGAGTATAATAAACCAAAACCCTATTGTCAAGCACTTAATACTGTTTTGTGCATATTTTTAGACAAAAAAATCTATTTAAAATATTTATAATAAGATATATAATCATCTAAAAATAAAGCTTAAGAGGTGTAAGTATGATTATCGAAAACTATTACGAAAATCCTGATGTGTTACATGTTAACACAACGCCTAACCACTGTTATTTTGTCCCCTGTGCAAAGGGCGACAAAGTGAGCGAGCCAAGACATGATTCTAGCAGAATTAAAATGCTTAGCGGTGAGTGGGACTTTTCCTATTTTAAAAGTATTTATGATGTGAATGAAAAGTACTGGCTTACGGATGCTGATAATAATTTTAAAAAGCTTGCTGTACCGTCCACCTGGCAGGCAAACGGTTATGACCAGGTCCAGTACACCAATGTCAAATACCCATTCCCTTACGACCCGCCGTACGTCCCTCATGATAACCCCTGCGGTATTTATAAGCGCAGCTTTGAGGTGGATGAAAGTGATATAGGATATGTAAAGCTTCTTAATTTTGAAGGTGTAGACAGCTGCTTTTACGTTTGGATAAACGGCGAGTTTATCGGATACAGCCAGGTATCACACTGCACTAGTGAATTTGATATCAGCAGTGCTGTAAAGGCTGGTAAAAATGATATTACTGTACTAGTCCTCAAATGGTGTGACGGAAGCTATCTGGAAGACCAGGATAAGTTCAGATTTTCAGGCATATTCCGCGACGTTTATATATTAATGCGGCCTGAAAACTATATTTCTGACTTTTTTATTACCACACCGCTTTTAGATAATTACACAAAAGCACTGATTAATGCTGATTTAAAATATAACGGTACGGCTGTCAACACTGTATGTACGCTTTTGGATGCTGACGGCAATGAGGTGGCCAAAGCCCCTGTAAAGGACGGCAGGGTTTCAATAGAACTATCATCACCTAAGCTGTGGAATGCCGAGCAGCCGTATCTTTACACCTTAATATTTGAAACTGATGGCGAAGTTATTTATAACAAGGTAGGTATCCGTGAGATTAGTGTTGATAACGGTGTCGTTATTTTAAACGGCCGGCCGATTAAATTCAGAGGTACAAACCGCCACGACAGCGATCCGTATACTGGTTATGCTTTTACAGAGCAGCAAATGATGACCGACCTTAAAATTATGAAAGAGCATAATTTTAATGCTATACGCACAAGCCATTACCCAAACTCGCCTGTTTTTACCCAGCTGTGTGATAAATATGGTTTTTATGTTATTGACGAGGCGGACCTTGAATGCCACGGCGTAACCTCATTGTATGGTGAAGACAAGGATTATTCCAAGCTTGCTGGCGACAAGCGGTTTACAAAAGCGTTTGCAGACCGTGCAGCAATGATGCTGGAGCGTGATAAAAATCGGCCGAGTGTTGTAGTCTGGTCTGCCGGCAATGAGTCAGGCTATGGTATTAATCTTGAAGCGTCTCTCAAATACTTTAAAGACCATGACAGCACAAGGCTCACCCATTATGAAACCACCTATCCCCGTCCTAAGTATGACCCGGATTATGTACCTGACTTTTCAAATATTGATTTGTTCAGCGAGATGTACTCATCTATTGAGACTGTAAGGGCATATTTTGATGGCAATACTCCAAAACTTGCAAGTGCGCACTATGCACCTTTTGAAGTGGACGATACTCCAGGGGCTAAAATCAAGCCGTTCATACTCTGTGAGTATATCCATGCAATGGGTAAAGGCCCTGGTGATATTGAAGATTATTTTGCGCTTTATGAGGAGTATCCAGGGTTTTGCGGCGGCTTTGTTTGGGAGTGGTGTGACCATGCAGTATACGCCGGCAATGACAAAAACGGCAGCCCTAAATTCCTTTACGGAGGCGATTCGGGCGAGTTCCCGCATGACGGCAATTTCTGTGTAGACGGCCTTGTAACACCTGACCGCAAAGTAAAAAGCGGTATCTTAGAATACAAAAATGTAATGCGCCCTGCGCGTATTTATAAAACCGATAATATATATCAGTTTAAAATTTGCAACAAGCTTGATTTTCTTAATTTAAATGAGTTTTTAAAAATCGACTATGAAATAAGCAGGGACGGCGTAGTGGTAAGCACAGGCTCTGTTAAAGATGTCCCCGCTGTTGCACCGCATGAAACTGGTATGTTTACTGTTGATTATATTTTACCTGATGACGGGCTTTGCCATATTCGTTTTATATTAAAGCTTTTAAACAGCACACAAATGCTGCCAAAGGATTATGAGCTGGGATTTGAACAGATAGAAATATTAAATGCCCCTGTAAAATCCGATGAAAAGCACACAGGTGCAAGCTTAGATATAAGCGAAGATGACAGGTTTGTTTATATCAAAGGTGCAAGCTTTGATTATTCATTTAATAAACTGCGCGGCGTATTTGAAAGCATGAATTTTGACGGCAAGCCGGTAATTTATAAGCCGATGGATTATAACATCTGGCGTGCGCCTACTGATAATGACAGAAACATTAAAAAGGAATGGATTAAATGCGGCTATGACCGGGCTGATACGCGTGCATACAGCTGTAAGGTATCAAACAATGGAGATGCTGTTGAAATAAAGTCAGTTCTGTCAATTTCGGCTATCTATCTACAAAGGCTTGTAGATATAAAAAGCAAATGGACAGTTTTTGCTGACGGAGCAATTAAAGCTGAGATACTGGCAGACAAAAACCCCGCGACCGAGTTTTTGCCTAGGTTTGGGGTGCGTATGTTTATTGACCATGGCTTTGAAAAAGTAAGCTATCTGGGCCTGGGACCAAACGGCAGCTATCCTGATATGCATCAATCCTGCTATTTTGGCCGGTTTGATACTACTGTAACTGATCTATACAGCCTTAAATATATTAAGCCACAGGAAAACGGTGCTCATTGCGCAGTTAAACAAGTTTCTATTTCAAGCAGTGACAAGACGCTGACAGTCAACGCTGTTGACAGTGATTTAAGCTTTAGTGCCAGCCACTATACTCAGGAGGAGCTGACCGCCAAAGCGCACAACTTTGAACTTGAAGACAGTGGATATACAGTACTTTGCATTGACTATATGCAAAGCGGAATCGGCTCACATAGCTGCGGCTCGCAGAAGCTTTTGCCGCAGTACCGGGTTGACGGAAAAACGTTTGACTTTAAGTTTGAACTGTCAATTAAGTAAATAAATAAAAAGCCGCCAAAAGCGTTTAGCTTTTGGCGGTTTGTTTTTTAAGCGGTCTCTATACTATCATCACTCTGTAAATTAAATTTTTCAATTACTATTTCGCGTAGCTTGTATTTTAAAATTTTGCCTGCTGCATTCATCGGAAACTCGTCTACAAAGCACACATACTTAGGCACTTTATGTTTGGCCATATTTTTGCGTACAAATTCCCTTATTTCGTCTTCAGTTGCCGCCACATCTTTTTTAAGGATAATAAACGCTGCAACCTCCTCCCCTAACTGCTTGCTGGGTGCGGCTACTACCTGCACGTCCTGCACTTTTGGGTTTGTATAAAGCAGCTCTTCAATCTCCCTGGGATAGATGTTTTCACCGCCGCGGATTATCATGTCCTTAATACGGCCTGTAATTTTGAAATATCCGCGCTCATCCATCATGCCAATATCACCGGTATGGAGCCATCCGTCTTTATCTATTACGTTTTTAGTAGCCTCCTCCATCTTATAATAGCCGCGCATTACACAGTAGCCACGTGCAACAATCTCACCCTGTGTATTGGGCGGTAAATCTTTGCCGGTTTCAGGGTCCACTATTTTCACTTCAATTTCAGGCATATGCCTGCCCACAGTAGCAACCCTATCCTCCACAGCATCGTCCGGAGTTGTCATTGTGACCACTGGGCTTGACTCGGTCTGGCCATATGAGATGGTTATCTCCCGCATATTCATTTTATCCATAACCTCACGCATAACACTTATAGGGCATGGCGAGCCGGCCATGATACCTGTGCGCAGCGTAGAAAAATCGTATTTATCAAAATCAGGGTGCTCAAGCATAAAGATATACATAGTGGGCACACCATGTACTGCAGTACATTTTTCCGCCTGTATGCTCCTCATTACAGCAGTTGGGCTGTAATAATCAACCGGTACCATTGTGGTAGCATGGGTAAGGCAGGCCATAATGGCAAGCACCAGGCCAAAGCAATGGAAAAACGGGACGGGTATACAAAGGCGGTCTTTATGTGTCAGGCGCATACACTCGCCTATGCAAAATCCATTGTTAACAATATTATAATGTGTGAGCATAACACCTTTTGGAAAACCTGTTGTACCGGAGGTATACTGCATATTAGTTACATCATGCGGGTCAACCTTAGACTTATACTGCAAAAGTGTTTCATCAGATATGTCTTTGCCCAGCTCCATAAACTCTTCAAAGGTATATATCCCGTCATAGCTATTCTCACTGGCACAAACAATGTTTTTCAAAAACGGCAGACCTTGAAAATTCAAATTGCCTTTAGGGCTGTTTTTAAGCTCAGGTATAAGCTCATTTACAATGTCAATATAGCTTGAGTCCTTAAACCTGTCAATCATAAATAACGACATTGAGTCAGACTGGCGCAGCAAATATTCCAGTTCAAAAACCTTATAATTAGTATTTACAGTTACAAGTACAGCACCTATTTTAGCTGTCCCAAAAAGTACGTACAGCCACTCCGGGCAGTTAGTTGCCCAAATTGCAACATGGTCACCCTTTGAAACGCCCATAGCAATCAGTGCCTTAGCGCAATCGTCACACTTACGGTCAAATTCCTTATAACTTAACCTAAGCCCACGGTCAACATAAACAACAGCGTCATTATCAGGATAGTCCCTTGCCTGCTGCTCTAACATGCCGCCAACAGTTATTGTCTTTAATATGCTCATTACTTTTACCTCCCCAAAAAATAAAAAACCAACAAAGCACAAATGCTTTGCTGGGACGAATAATCCGCGGTACCACCCAAATTCGAAAAACAAAAGTTTTACGCGCTCAAATCCGTTAACGCCGGCATACGTCTGCCCCTACTTAAGTTCAGGACAGAGACTCAAAGGTGAGATAAATATGCACTTAATACGCACATTGCACCAAACAGCACGCTCTCTTAAAAAAGAAACATATTTAATTCCTTATCACAGTCTGTTTTTTTAATATAACAGAATAATTGCGTTTTGTCAAGGGAAAAATAATTGAACAAACAAACCATATTTAGGAGGAAAAATATGAGAGCAGTTATTATGGCGGGCGGACAAGGCGCAAGGCTAAGGCCTATTACTTGTACTATTCCAAAGCCAATGGCAAAAATTTTATCAAAGCCTGCTATGGAGTACATTATAGCGCTTTTAAAGCAGCATGGAATAACTGAAATTGCAATTACACTTCACTATCTGCCTAATGAGATAAAGGATTACTTTGCTGATGGCACAAAGTTTGGTGTAAAGCTAGAGTATTTTATTGAAAGCTCCCCTCTCGGTACGGCCGGCAGTGTCAAGGCGTGTGAAAGCTTTTTAAGCGATGACTTTTTAGTAATCAGCGGAGACTGTATCTGCGATATTAATCTAAGCGAGGCAATTAAGTTTCACTATAATAACCAAGCCGATGCAACAATTGTGCTTAATAAAGTTGAAACGCCGCTGGAATATGGTGTGGTTGTAACTGACACGGACGGTAAAATAAATAGATTTATAGAAAAACCGTCCTGGTCACAGGCATATTGTGATACAGTTAATACCGGAATTTATATAATAAAAAAACAAATCATGGAATCAGTCCCCAAAAACAAGCCATATGATTTTGCCAAAGACCTATTCAGCTCACTTTTAGGGCAGAACGGGCGGCTGTACGGATATTTAACTGATAAGTACTGGTGCGATATTGGGGATTTAGAGGCTTATATCCGCTGCCAGTCAGATGTGTTAAATGACCGGGTGGATATCCCCCATAACTTTGAAAATCAAAACGGAGTAATCCTTGCCAGTGACACTTTAAAAAATGGATATGTTATAAACAAGCCTGTTTTTTTAGGCGATAATGTTAAAATCGGGCAAGGCAGCATCATAGGTCCTAACGCTGTTATTGGCGATAACTGTATAATTGGAGAAAACGTCTCAATAAAAAACAGTATACTTTATGATAAGGTTTTAGTATCAAATGACGCTTCAATACGCGGGTCCGTATTATGTTCCTGCAGCTCGGTAAAAGAAAAGGCAAGTATATTTGAAGGTTCAGTAATCGGCGCGCATACAATTGTCGGCGAGCAGTGTAAGGTATTAAGCTCAGTAAAAATCTGGCCATATAAAGTGATAACCGACTTTAGCACTGTATCAGAAAATGTTATATGGGGCAGCAATTCAATGAAGCTATTTCAAAATAATACGATTGTCGGCCAGGCGGGAGTGGACATAACCCCAAGCACGGCTCTTAAAATTGGCATGACTTTAGCATCGCTTCCCGCAAACCGGATTGCAGTTTCATTTGAGGGCTCAGAGAGTAATGAACTGCTTGCAAAAGCTTTATGCCTTGGCTGTCAGGCCTGCGGTGCTGATGTTGTGTGGCTGTCAAACATTATTTTCTCTGTCGCCCAGTATTCCATAAAAGAAACAGGATGCACAGCCGCCGTCCATATATGCGGCACAAAAACCAAAACCCAAATAGTCTTAATGGACAGCATAGGCCAGCTAATTAACAGGGCTACTCAGCGAAAGCTGGGTGAAATATTTGAAAAAGGCGAATTTAGTATTTGTGAATTAAGTCAGGTTGGTAAACTGTATGAATTTGGGATAGCAAATAGCTTGTTTATTGACGCTTGTGAAAAGCTGGTTGAGCCGCTACATTCTTGCAAAGTTTGTATAGAACTTAAAAGCCCTGCTCACAAGCTTATGTACTCAATTTTAAAGAGTAAAGACTGCAAGGTGGTAACAAAACCAGCCCAGGGTGTGCCTACAATTCAGATTTCTGATGGTGGCCGCGATTATTTCATTACTGACGAAAATTTAAATCAAATTACAAAAAGTGAGATACAGTCAATTTTAATGCTGCATTTGGCGCACAGCCAGTACAAAAGCATTGCACTTCCGCCTGATGCCCCCATCTCTACCGAGGCAATTTGCAAATTACAGGGCTGTGATGTTTACCGCACATTTTTAAACCCCAGTGCGCAGGAAGATTACAAAGCGCGGTTGCTTTTAAGAGAACAGAAATATTTTTTAAATGCCTTTTTCAGCATTTTATTGCTGCTTGAAATCTGCCAGCAGCAAAACTGCACAATTAGCTCGCTTAAAGAAAAAATACCCAGCCTTGCTACTGTTGAAAAAAATGTTAAAATTAAAAAGCCAAAAACAGTTGTATTTTCATCCCTATCAGATAAATATAAGTGTTCTTACGGTGACGGGCTTAAAATTACAACCCCATCCGGAAGTGCTGTTGTGCGGCCCAGTAGTGATAAAAAAGAATTCCAGATTTACGCAGAATCGGCCACATTTGAAGCTGCAAATGAGATTTGTGCCGATATTGCCAAAAAAATTAAAGATTTAGATTAAAAAAAGTGATAGCAAAATTTAATTTTGCTATCGCTTTTTATATAATTATTTGTTATAATAGAACTACACTATTAATTCGGAGATGTTTATATGAATAAATTTAAAAGGTTAATTTCAACTACTGTCTGCCTGATAATAATGCTTTCGGCATTTTCAACAGCGGTATTTGCAGACAATAAAATTACGCTTATTGATATAAGCAGCTCAGCGGTTGATGCTGCTAAATCTGGTGCAGCTTATATTCCCAGGCCTGTGCAGCCGCTAACAGGTGACGATAATATCACACTTAAAAAGGCTGATAGTTTCCCGGCCGAGTACAGCTCGGTTGACGCCGGTATTATCTCCTCTATTAAAGACCAAAAGGAAAGTGAGTCCTGCTGGGCATTTACCCATCTTGCGCTTTTGGAAACATGGATGCTAAGCCAGACTGGTATGCCAGTCAACACATATGACTTTTCGGAGTATCATATGGTTCTGTCCTGCTCAAAATACTCTGATGAGGACAATTTATATGGATTTGATGTCACCCCGTTTGGCGGCGGTAATGAATATATGTCAACTGCCTATCTTGCAAGAGGCAGCGGTATTGTAAACGAAGCTGACGACCCGTTTGATTTTTCACAACAAGAAAGAGATATTGAAATTACAAATTCAATACCCAATTTCGGTATGCTTAACAACAGCCTGTTTTACTCATATTCCTATGACCAAAGAAATGATGCAGTAAACAAAATAAAAGAGTTAGTACTTGATTATGGCGCAGTAGGCACATCATTATATTATTTACCAAATTATGAGTCGCTAGACCGGGCTTCATTTTATTATATAAATGATAACCCTGATGACGTAACTGCAAACCACGCTGTTACCATTGTAGGCTGGGACGATAATTATTCTAAAGAGAACTTTGCAGTACAGCCTCAAAATGACGGTGCTTTTTTAGTCAAAAACAGCTGGGGCGACTATAATGACTTAAGCGGATATTTTTACTGTTCTTATGAAGATGCTTTAATAGCTAGAGATTTTTTTGTATCCGAAATGGATATGGAAAAGGATTATGATAATATTTATCAGTATGACCCGCTGGGTATGTGTTCATTGCTTGAAGTCGGTGCCAGCAGTTACTATTACGCGATGAAGTATACTGCAAACAGCAGCCAGGAGTATTTAACCAGCGTAGGCACATATGTAATGATGCCAAATACCAAGCTCGAGGTTTTTGTTAATCAATATGATGATTCAGTAGAACACCGTTCAAGTTTTAAAAGTGTATATACAGGCACTTTTGAAGACACCGGCTATTTTAAAATCAATATTGACCCTGTCAAGCTATACTCGTCAAAGTTTGCAGTTGCAATAAAGGTTACTTCCAGCACCAGCTCGACTTATATACCGGTTCAAACTTATTATCCTTATTACTCATCCAATTCACAAAATACACCCGGAAAGTGTTATATAGGTGATTCGTTTGACGGATTCAGGTTGATTGAAAATACGGCCGGTACAGGCACAAATACAATGGCTTGCCTAAAGGCTTTTACCTCTAATCCTGTAAATATTACCACGCCCGGTGAGGGTGTTACAATCCAAGATAATGTAATAAGCATTGTTGTTCCGGAATCTACAACCAGCCAGCAGATAATTGCAACCGGTATTGACGGTGCAGAGTGCAAACTGTATTCTGATAAAGAATGCACAAAGCTTATTGAGAACAATACAGTATCACTTGAAGATGGCAAGACACAAACTGCTTACCTTGAAGTGACCTATGAGGGCGAAAAATATGTCTATACTGTCTATATTGGTCATTCAAGCCAAAACTATGAGAGCAATATTATTGAAGTAGTAAATGGGACTGTTGACCAGCAGAATAAAATTGTCACCATGACTACAGACAGAATGAATGAAAGCATAACTCCCCTACTTACTTTATCTGAAGGCGCGACAGCTACAATATATGCTGATAAGGCTTTAAGCTCAGACAATTCATACAGAGTTCAGATTAACCAAACCAACACATACGCCTATATTAAAGTAACTGCAGAAAATGGTATAAGCTACAGTGTGTATACTTTAAATATTATTTCTACCCAAAGTGGGTCAACACGGTTTAAGGACAGTGGAAGCATTCCAAACTGGGCGGATGAGTATGTTAAAACTGCAAGTGAGAACTTTATTATGATTGGTGATGATGCAAATAATTTTAATCCAAACAATAACGTCACCCGTTATGAAACAGCGGTTATTGCGGTCAAGCTGTTAGGAGCTGACAGCAGTAAATTTAGCTCTGTAGATTTAACCAAGGCTTTTAGTGACAGTATTGTAAACTGGGCAAAGCCCTATGTGCAGGCTGCATACGCACTAGGCATACTTTCTGGCAATCCTGTGGATGATGATTATGTTTTTTTGGGCGCCAATCCAACCACCCGCCAGGAATTTGCAGTTATCATTTGTGGTATTTACCACGCCTTTACAGGCTATGATATTGAAAGCAATAACCCGGCGCTTAGCCAAACCTGGAGCTCAAAAGACTTTAAAGATGCTGACACAGTTCCAAGCTGGTCACTTAACTACCTTAAAAATGCGGTTTATTTGGGATTTATCAATGGCTCAGATGAAGGAGACGGACTTTATATAAATTGCAAAAGCAATATTAAACGCTCTGAAATTGCGGTTATTGCTGCACAGTATTTAGAAAAAATAAATTAATGGGGTTTTAAAAATGAATATATATATAAATGATAAATGTGTTGAAATAGAAAATGGTAATATATATGATGCTATAAAGGCGTACGATGAATCTGCTGCACGCCAGGCAATTGCTGGTGTAGTCGCCGGTAATGTATGTGAACTTACCCATCCAGTAAAAGATGGTGACAAAATTGAGATTTTAACCTTTGACGATGACAGGGGCAAAAAAGTGTTTTGGCACACCGCCTCGCATGTCTTGGCACAGGCTGTAAAGGAGCTGTATCCAGGCGTAAAGCTAGCTATAGGCCCCGCAATTGATACCGGATTTTACTATGACTTTGATGTAGACGAGCCCTTTAACGCTGAAGACCTTACAAAAATTGAGGCGCAGATGAAAAAAATTGTAAAGCAGCGCTTTAAAATGGAGAGGTTTGAAAAAACTGTTGATCAAGCGCTTGAGCTTATGAAAGATGAGCCGTACAAGCAAGAGCTTATAAAAGAGCACGCAGGAAAAGGTGAGAATATTTCCTTCTACCGTCAGGGCGATTTTGTTGATTTGTGTGCAGGCCCACACCTTTTTGATGTATCTAAAATCAAGGCATTTAAGCTGCTGTATTCAACCGGTGCATACTGGCGTGGTGACAGTAATAACAAAATGCTGCAGCGCATCTATGGCGTAGCCTTCCCTAGCTCTGTTGAGCTAAATGAGCATTTAGAAAAGCTGGAGGAAGCCAGAAAAAGCGATCATAACAAGCTTGGCCGCGAGCTTGAATACTTTACGACAGTTGATATTATTGGGCAGGGCCTGCCAGTGCTTTTGCCAAAGGGCGCAAGAGTTGTACAGCTGCTGCAGAGGTTTGTAGAGGATGAGGAGCAGCGCCGCGGGTATTTACTCACCAAAACCCCGCTCATGGCTAAAAGCGACCTGTTTAAGATATCCGGCCACTGGGACCACTACCTGGACGGGATGTTTGTAATTGGTGACCCCAATTCGGACGGCGAAGTCTATGCCCTTAGGCCTATGACCTGCCCGTTCCAATATCAGGTGTTTTTAAACCGCATGCGTTCTTACCGTGATTTGCCGATGCGGCTGGGTGAGACCTCTACCCTATTTAGAAACGAAGCTTCAGGAGAAATGCACGGGCTTATTCGTGTCCGCCAGTTCACTATCTCAGAGGGGCATATTATCTGCACACCTGAACAGCTGGAAGATGAGTTTAAAGGCTGTGTTGAGCTTGCTAAATACATGCTTACCTGCTTAGGGCTTATAGATGATATATCTTTCAGGTTTTCAAAGCGTGACCCGGATGATAAGGAAAAATATATCGGAACGGATGAGCAGTGGAATGAAGCGGAAGGCATGATGGAAAAAATCCTGAACGATATTGGCATTAAATACACCGTCGGCATTGGCGAGGCGGCTTTTTATGGGCCTAAGCTTGACCTACAGATTAAAAATGTATTTGGCAAAGAGGATACAATTATAACAATACAGATTGACCAAATGCTGGCCAAAAACTTTGGCATGGAATATGTGGATAAGGACGGCGCTAAAAAGACACCCTGCATACTCCACCGTACCTCAATCGGCTGTTATGAGCGCACTCTGGCGCTTATGATTGAAAAGTATAAAGGTGCGCTGCCTACATGGATTGCTCCGGAACAGGTGAGAATACTGCCTATTAGTGAAGGCTTCCAGGACAATGCTGTCAAAGTTAAAAATGAGCTTGAAAAGCTGGGCTACCGCGTAACTTGTGACTTAAGAAGCGAAAAGATTGGTTATAAAATACGCGAGGCACAGATGGAAAAAGTTCCGTTTATGCTTATTATCGGAGAAAAAGAGGCAACCAGCAATACCGTGTCAGTACGCAGCAGGTCTGAAGGAGATATAGGCGCAATGGCTGTATCTGAATTTGTTGAAATGTTAACAGATATAGTTGATAAAAAAGCCTGATAAAAACAAATAATAAAAAGGGATACAAATTGTATCCCTTTTTATTATTATAATTTAAAATAGAAATATGCTGGTATTGCTGACCAGCCATGACATAAGCTGCCGGCGTTATGGAAATCTGCCTCAGCAATATCAGTCTCCCAAAAGCTTGTGGCACCGGCAAATAACATGCTGGACCAGATATTTAATATTTCATTTCTTACAAAATCTTTATTGCGCGGATCCAGAAGCAGCGCATCATATTTAAATATTTTATAGCTAAAGGTTGTAAACGGCTTATATTTCTCAGCTTTAATACCTTCCATAATATCATTTTCATGCTTCTTGGGGCATACGCCGCTGAGTATTGAAACCGCCTGGGCAAGCTCAGGATAAATTTTAGAGCTCTCACAGAAGAAATAGCCCTTATATTGTGCATCAAAATAATGTTCATTAATAGCCTGGCTAATATCTATATAGCGCTGGCGATATATTTTTGCTTTTTCATATTCGCCCAGCATTTCCATTAGCTGAACATAGCTCTTAAGAGCATAGGCATAAAATAAATTTAATATGCAATCATCAGCAAACTCACGCTTGTCACCACTAAGATGCCCTGACAGTCCATCCGCCCAGTCATAAAAATTCCAATAGTCACCCGTTTTAAACCGCTGGACAACACCATTTTTAATACGGCTATTGAAAGCTTCAAGAATTTTATCAGCAACTGGGATAGACTCATAAGCAAAGTCAAAGTCCTTGCTGTACAGAGCATATTCATATAGATTAATTACCCAGATAGCACTAAAGGACGGTATCGGGGGCAGGCCGCCGGAAGGCGCACATAAATCCAGCAAGCCATCTTCACGCTGACCATAGCCTGACAGCCTTATAGACGCCTTTGCAAAATCAAACTCTTCAAAGGCAAAGTACCCAGCAAGCATCTGGTTATGTGAGTCCATAGTATACAACGATTGTTCACGCCATGGGCAATCCTCATAATGCTCATGCATGCAAAGCCTTAGTGTATCAATACTTACTTTATAAATTTCCTTTTCAAGACTGTCCAGCCCATTTGGCTGATTTATAGTTTTAAGCGGATAAGAGGGGGTTTTAATACCAACATAGCCTACAGATACCTCTTTACTATAGACATGTACCTGTATGTACCTTCCTGCAAAGCGGGTAAAATAGTGAGTAAACTTATTACGCCCGCTTTTAGCATAGTATGAGCAGGCGAAATTACGCTTGGATATCTTACTGCGCACCCTTAAATCTGTCAAATGCTCGCCATATGCTATATCAATCAGGCAATCTTCATTCACTGTTAAATCAAATGTCAAATAACCTGCACGCTCTTTTAATAAATCAATTACAAAATAAACGCCATCCAAATTGCCTTTAATATTTACCGGGCCATCGCCTAATTCTGTTTTATAAAAGCTTATAGGCCTCATAAGCGCAGTATAAACCCTTTCAGCAGGATTTAAATTCATATTATCCTGGGTAAACTCACCCATAGCCAAAATATTGCTTTGACAACCATCATCTAAAACCAGCTTTTTAACTGGGCGCTCAAAGTATTTATTATCTGTACTGACAATTTTGGGTTGTTTAAAGCCTTCAATATTTTCGGCGTCAACCCAACCATCATATTTTGTTGCATCATAGTGAAATGAAAATCCAAGCTGTACTGTAAGCTTTTCAATTTCCCCACTTTCATAAGTAAGGCTGGGGCGCACAAGAGTATCACTGCCACTGGCAGCAATCACCTTTTCACCGCTTACAAGCTCAAATATCAAGCCGGGAGTGCCCTTTTTATACATGCTTGCATCCTCGTATTGTGAGTATGCCAGTATGGATATTAAATTTTCACCTGACTTTAACATATTGCCTTTAATTTCAATAGTATCTACTACTTTATAATAATCATAGTCCTGATACTGACCGCTTGCAATATACTTGCCATTCAAAAATAAAACATAATTACTGTGGCAGCGGATTAGCATTTTGCAATCACTTACGCTGTCACAGTAAAATTTATGGCGAAATGATAAATATTGATTTTTAATTTCATTATCTGCCCACACCACTTTTGCTGACTTAAACATAAAAATAACTCCTTAATTAATTTATGTTATCGTACATCATTTTGCGGACAAAGTCAATAGCTTATTTATTTTTTGAATTAAAAATAAGTGAAAATAAAAACCCAAATAAAACTGATGCTGTTATGCCGCCTGCAGCAGCTGTCAGCCCACCTATAAAAGCACCCAAAAGCCCATGCTCTGACACCGCTTTATAAACTCCTGTTGCAAGTGAATATCCAAAGCCTGTAATAGGCACTGTGGCACCGGCACCGGCAAGCTCCACCAGCGGTTCATAAACCCCTATAGCAGTCAGTACCACACCCATGCATACAAAAAGCACAAGTATCCGCGCAGGGGTTAGTTTTGTTTTATCAATTAATATCTGTCCTATTGCGCATATAATTCCGCCTATTAAAAAAGTATAAAGATAAATCATATTTTTCAGTCCTCCCTTACAAAATTTATAAGGTGTGCGATTGAGGGGATGCTCTCCCCCTGCATATTTGAAGTAGGGCTCATAAGCGCGCCGGTTGACATGAACAGCACATTTTTAAGCCTGTTTGCCATCATTTCAGGAATAACATATGCTGTTAGCACACAGGCACTTGCACCGCACCCAGAGCCACCAGCATGTATATCCTGCTTTTTAACATCGTAAATCATAAGCCCGCAGTCGTTAAGATTATCTGTAATAGGAAATCCACGCTGCGCAATCATATCCCTCAATATCCCACTTCCGATATGACCTAAATCACCTGTTAAAATAAGGTCATAATCATCCGGCTTTGTCATAGTATCAGTAAAAAAGCGTGCCAGTGTATCTACAGCAGCAGGCGCCATTGCAGCACCCATGTTATTCATATCTGTAACACCGTAGTCAACAACGCTTCCTAGAGTTATACTCTTGACCCGCACAGGGCTGCTGGGGCCTAGGTCCAAAACTACAGCGCCACTGCCGGTAACAGTACGCTGGGCACTGGGTGTGCGCTGCCCGCCATATTCCAGCGGAAACCTAAACTGCCGTTCGGCAGAGCAAAAGTGCGATGAGGTGACAGCTACCGCATTTTTAGCAAAGCCGCTTTCTAGTGACATTGATGAAACTGCAATTGACAGCGCCATTGTAGAGCAGGCGCCATAAAGACCTATATATGGCACATTATTATCCCTGGCGCTGTAACTGGATGAGATGCACTGGTTTAAAAGGTCACCGGCTGCCATCAGTTCTATTTGGCTAATGTCCAGGCCCGACTTGCTAAGTGCTTTCTCCACTGCTGTCATTTGGAGCTTTGCCTCTGCCTTTTCAAAGGTTTTTTCATCAAAGTCGTCATTGCTAAGCACCATATCGAATAAATCTTTCATAGGGCCTTTACCCTCAACAGTGCCAACTACATTGCCATACCCCTTTATTGAAATAGGATTTTCAAAGACAAGTGTATTTGAGCCTTTTTTTATTGACATGGTGCTACCTCCAAATAAGCTGTACTATATACAAAATTATCCCATAAGCGACAGACGTAATTACGCCGTATACAATTACAGGCCCTGCAATTGTAAACATTTTAGCGCCTACACCTAATATGAACCCCTCTTTTTTAAACTCAATTGCAGATGATACTACTGCGTTTGCAAAGCCGGTTATTGGCACAAGGCTGCCAGCACCCGCATGTTTTCCAAGCTTGTCATATAGACCGATGCCAGTAAACAAAGCGCTTAAAAATATCAGCGCCATGGGTGTAATAGTTTTTACATCCTCTTTACTTATACCCCAGTATAGGCATAAATCAGTAATCGCCTGACCCAGCATACAGATTAAACCGCCAATAATAAAAGCTTTTATTACGTTTTTTAAAATTGGCGAATTGGGAGTTTTGCTTTTTACATATTCATTATAGTTTTGTTTGTTTATATTCATATAAATGCCTTCCCGATTTTTTAATAGTATTTTTTCAAAAATCAAGCGATTTTATACAGTTTGCAAACAAAAAACAAAAGACGGCCAAAGCCGTCTTTTGTAATTTTAATTGGTATTTAATTTTCTGCCAGCTTTTTAAGCTGTTCACGCTTCTCACGTGCGCTCTTTTCAGACTCGGCAAACAATACCTCAGCACGCTCTGGGAAGGAACGTGAAAGTGCATTGTAACGAACCTCGTTCATAATGAACTCACGATAATCCGCAGTCGGATCTTTGGAGTCAAGCGTAAGCGGGTTCTTACCCTCGTTTGCAAGGTCAGGATTAAAGCGGTAAAGCTGCCAATATCCAGCCTGCACAGCACGCTTTGTCTCAGCCATTGACTGGCCCATGCCAGCTTTTATACCGTGGTTAATACAAGGCGCATATGCGATTATAAGTGATGGACCATCATAAGCCTCAGCCTCAGCAAACGCCTTTACACACTGGTTATAGTCAGCACCCATAGCGACCTGCGCAACATAAACATAACCATAAGTGCGTGCAATTGCACCCAAATCCTTTTTCTTAGTGGATTTACCCGCTGCAGCAAACTGTGCAACGCTGCCGGCAGGTGTAGCTTTTGAGGCCTGGCCGCCAGTATTGGAATATACCTCGGTGTCAAACACAAGCACGTTAACATTCTCATTAGAGGCAAGCACATGGTCCAGCCCGCCAAAGCCAATATCATATGCCCAACCGTCACCGCCTAAAATCCAGATGGACTTTTTAGCTAAGAACTCTTTGTCTGTAAGGATTTCTGATGCAAGCTTTGCAGCATCACCTGAGAGTTTTTCAAGCTCTGTAATCAGCTTATCTGTTGATACACGGTTTGCCTTTGTATCATTTGAGGTGACTTTCCAGTCCTCTATTGCAGCATTAAGGCTGTCGCTCTTTGCCATGTCAGCAAGTTTTACCAGCTTTGCGCCCAAGCGGTCACGAATCTGGTTTGCGCCTAAGAACATGCCGTAGCCGTATTCAGCGTTATCCTCAAACAGTGAGTTTGCCCATGCAGGACCAAATCCACGTTTATTGACTGTATAAGGAGTTGCAGGTGAGCTGCCGCCCCATATGGATGAACAGCCTGTTGCATTGGCAATATACATCCTGTCTCCAAACAGCTGTGTCATAAGCTTTGCATACGGAGTCTCACCGCAGCCTGCACAGGCACCTGAGAACTCAAGCAGAGGCTTATTAAACTGTGAGCCTTTAACAGTATTGACCTTAAATACGTCATGTATCTGAGGCTTGTCAGCAACCTTATTAACCTCATAGTTAAAGTACTTTTGCTGATCTATTTGTGAATCCAGAGGAGACATAACAAGTGCTTTCTCCTTGGCAGGGCAGATTGAAGCACAAATGCCGCAGCCAGTACAATCCAATACAGATACACCGATTGAAAATTGCAGATTGTCCAGCCCTTTACCAACCATCTTTTTAGCTTTGATACCCTCCGGTGCATTTTTCATCTCAGCCTCGTCCAAAGCAAACGGGCGGATAACCGCGTGCGGACATACAAGCGAGCACTGGGTGCACTGGATACAGTTTTCCGGAATCCACTTTGGTACATCCACCGCAATGCCGCGCTTTTCAAAAGCGGCAGCGCCTTGTACCATATGCCCATCTGTATACTTCTCAAATGCGGATACTGGCAGTTTATCACCTTTCTGCGCATTAACTGGTATAAGTATGTTTTCAACATACTCCTTAAGGTCTTTGCGGTCACACTCAACAGTTTCAGCAACAGTGTCATCCTTAGCGTCTTTCCAGGACTGCGGCACATTAACCTTAATGTAGCCGGTAGCACCCCTCTCAATCGCCTTATGGTTCATATCAACTATATTCTGGCCCTTTTTGCTGTAAGAGGCAGTTGCCGCATCCTTCATATACTTGATTGCATCTTCCTGCGGGATGATATTTGCGATGTTAAAGAAAGCTGACTGCAAAATAGTATTAATCCTGCCGCCAAGGCCGATTTCCCTTGCGATGCTTATACCGTCAATGATATAGAACTGGATATCATTTTCAGCGATATACTTTTTAACGCTGCCAGGCAGCCTCTCATCCAGCTCGTCCTCACTCCAGGGGCAGTTAAGCAGGAATGAGCCGCCCTTTTTAACATCAGATACAATGTCATATTTATGGATATAGGACGGATTGTGGCAGGCAACAAAATCCGCTTTGGAGATAAAGTAGGTTGAACGGATTGGGCTGTCACCAAATCTTAAGTGTGAGATTGTAACACCGCCGCTCTTTTTGGAGTCATAAGCGAAATAAGCCTGCACATACTTGTCAGTATGGTCGCCTATAATCTTTATAGAGTTTTTATTAGCACCAACAGTACCGTCAGCACCTAAGCCCCAGAACTTGCAGGAAATAATATCGTCTGAAGTGGTGTCCGGGTTTTCGCCGATATCAAGCGAGAGGTTTGTAACATCGTCCACAATGCCGATGGTAAAGTTGTTTTTAGGAGCCTCGGCCTTGAGGTTTTCATAAACAGAGATGATGTTAGCAGGTGTAGTATCTTTAGAGCCTAAGCCATATCTGCCGCCTACAATTTTAGCAGATGCAAACTTTGTGCCGGCCGCTGCCGCAACAACGTCCAGATAAAGCGGTTCACCTAGTGAGCCTGGCTCTTTTGTTCTATCCAGCACAGCAATTTTCTTGACAGTGTCCGGGATGACTTTGATTAAATGCTCAGCCGAGAACGGGCGGTAAAGGCGAACCTTAACCAGGCCGACTTTTTCGCCTTTCTTAAGCATGTAATCTACTGTCTCCTCAATAGTGTCACAAACTGAGCCCATCGCGATAATAACACGCTCAGCATCTGGTGCGCCATAGTAGTTAAACAACTGATACTTAGTACCGATTTTTTGGTTTACCTTGTTCATGTAATCTTCCACCACAGCCGGGAGTGCCATGTAATATTTATTACAGCTCTCACGTGCCTGGAAAAAGATGTCCGGGTTTTGGGCGGAGCCTTTAAGTACCGGCCGCTCAGGATTAAGTGCACGCTTTCTAAACTCATTAACCGCATCCATGTCCAGCATATCAGCCAGGTCCTCATAATCCCAGACTTCAATTTTCTGCAGCTCATGTGAAGTACGGAACCCGTCAAAGAAATGCAGGAATGGGACCTTGCCCTTAATTGCTGAAAGGTGGGCCACAGCGCCCAGATCCATAACCTCCTGAACATTGCTTGAGCACAGCATTGCAAAACCAGTCTGCCGGCAGGCCATAACGTCTGAATGGTCACCAAATATAGACAGAGCATGGGACGCCAGCGCCCTTGCAGAACAATGTATAACACCCGGTAACATTTCGCCCGCGATTTTATACATATTTGGAATCATCAGCAAAAGGCCTTGTGACGCTGTATATGTTGTTGTAAGTGCGCCCGCAGCAAGAGAGCCGTGCACTGTACCAGCAGCACCGCCTTCCGACTGCATTTCAACCACCTTTACCCTCTGACCAAAAATGTTCTCACGGCCTTCCGCCGACCATTTATCGGTCACCTCAGCCATTACGGACGACGGCGTAATCGGGTAAATGCCCGCAACATCCGTAAATGCATACGAAACATGTGCGGCAGCTGTATTACCGTCCATCGTTTTTCTTTTCCTTGACATGTATATCCTCCTTAAAAAATAAAAATTAAGCCAAATTAACCTTTTATATTTTAGCACCTTTTGCCCCGCATGTAAAGAGCGTAACATTTTATTTTTTCACATTTTTTACGTAAGAAAAAATAATTTGTTGTAAAAAGCGACAAATAATGATATAATTATCTAAATTATAAATTGTATTGGAGTTTTATATGGTCACTAAAATTGCCTCATTTGGTATATTAGGTGTGGATGCGTATCCTGTTGATGTTGAAGTTGACGTCTCAAGAGGGCTTCCGTCATTTGAAATAGTGGGCCTGCCTGACCCGTCAATAAAAGAGTCTAAGGAGCGGGTCAAAAGTGCGTACAGGAACTGCGGATACACATTCCCAAGCAGAAAGGTAACCGTCAATCTTGCACCTGCTAATGTGAAAAAGGAAGGCCCTGTTTTTGACCTGGCAATGCTGCTTGGTATAACTATTTGCAGTGAAGGGCTTAATCTACCATGTGAGGGCAGTGCGTTTATTGGCGAGATGTCACTCACCGGTGAAATACGTGAGTGCAGCGGTGTTCTGCCCATGGTTTTGAAAGCCAAAGAGCTGGGCTTTGAAAACGTATATATTCCAAATGACAATAAAAGAGAAGTTTCTTTTATAAACGGAATTAACATCTACCCCTGTAAGGATTTTTTGTCGCTGCTAGGGCATTTGAGCGGCCAAAACCCGATACCTAAGATGATAGTGCGCAATTTCAACTATCAAAATGTCGAGTACAACTATGATGTAGATTATGCTGAAGTCAAGGGCCAGTACAAAGCTAAACGCGCGTTGGAGATTGCCGCCGCGGGCGGGCATAACATACTTATGATTGGCCCGCCTGGAAGCGGAAAGAGCATGCTGGCAAAGCGGCTGCCTACAATACTGCCGCCGCTAAATTTTAACGAGGCTATTGAGTGTACAAAAATTTATTCTGTGGCAGGCAAGCTAAGTGATGATATACTTTTATACCGCCCCTTCCGTTCACCTCACCACACAATCAGCAGTGTTGCGCTTTGCGGCGGCGGTGTTAATCCAAAGCCTGGAGAAATCTCACTTGCTCACAATGGTGTTTTGTTTTTAGACGAACTGCCCGAGTTTTCACCGCATACGCTTGACTCAATGCGCGCACCGATGGAAGATAACTGTGTTACTGTGTCCCGCGCAGCAGGAACTGTTACATATCCATCAAACTTTATGTTAGTATGCGCAATGAATCCATGTAAATGCGGTTATTATGGTCATAGCACGATAGAGTGTACCTGTACTGAAAGCCAGATTGCAAAGTACGCCTCCAGAGTGTCCGGCCCGCTGCTAGATAGAATTGATTTGTTTGTAGAAGTTCCATCTGTTAAATACGATGAAATAAGCAGTAAAACTGAATCTGAATCATCCAAGGATATCCGCCAGAGGGTGATTGAGGCCCGCAATCTGCAAAATGAGAGATACACAGCGGAAAATATTATTAAAAACTCTGACCTTAACACATCGCTGATTAAAAAGTACTGCGCACTTACTGACGAAGCGCAGGGCCTGCTTGAAAATCTTTATGAAAAGTTAAATCTATCCGCCCGCGGCTATGACAGAATTCTTAAAGTTGCGCGCACTATTGCCGATTTAAACCATGATGATAATATAACCGTAGATTCGATTTACGAGGCTTTGCAATACCGAGCATTAGAAAAGAATTATAAAAAGTAAAAATAAAAGGCTGAACATTTAGTTCAGCCTTTAATATTTATCAGCCCTTGATTTCTTTCCAAAGTTCGTTATAAAGCTCCATAGTCTCGTCCGGAAGGCCTGTAAACACTTCACACCTTTCCAGTACTTCATCAGATGGATAAAGGATTTCATTGGATTTTATAGATTCGTCAAGCGCATCTACCACCTGCTGCTGTGGAGACGAATAATTTGTAGCCACACGATTCAGCTCAGCAATGTCCTGCCTGCACATAAAGTTTATATACTTTTCAGCAGCTTCTTTGTTCTGGCTGCCTTTTACTATGCACATTGCATCCACAAACCTGTTTGTGCCTTCGTCCGGAATAGCAAAATCCAGGCTTGGGTTTTCCTCCATCATACTAACAATATCACCGGCATATGCGACTGCCAGATATGCACTGTTGTTTTCCATTAAATTAAAAATTTCATCAGAAACATAAGCTTGCAGGTTACTCTTTTGCGCAATTATGTCATCAGCCGCCTTACGCAGTTCTTCCTCATTTGTGGTATTAAGTGAGTACCCGTTTATAAGCAGCCCAATTGCAAGTGTATCCCTTACGTTATTGTACATAAGTGTTTTGCCCTTATACTGCTCATCCCACAACACACGCCAGCTTGTGGGCTTTTGGGTAACGTAGTCTTTATTGTACAGAAGCCCTACAATTCCCCATGTATATGGCACGGAATAGAGGTTTTGCGGGTCATACTCCAGATTCTTAAATGAATCCATTATATATTGGAAATTTGGTATATTGTCAAAGTTAATAGGCTCCAGCATATCCTCTTCGATCATACGCGAGATCATATAATCAGAGGGTATAACAACGTCGTAATTTGCGCCTTTATTTTTAAGTGTAGCATACATTGACTCATTGTTGTCATAGGTACGGTAAACCACTTCAATACCTGTCTCAGCAGTGAACATATCATTTACGCTTTCGTCAATATACTCGCCCCAGTTATACACATACACAACCTCATTTGGTGCGTAGCTTGAGCAGGAACAAAGCGTAAGCGCCATTACTGCCAGTACCATAAAACTTATTATTCTTTTTTTCATTAAAAATCTTCCAACTCCTTTTTATTTTTTTTGCCATAAGGCAGGTTTGCTAATATCAGTATTATCAGCACAATTACAAACATCAGCGCGCAAAGCGCATTTATTGTCAGCGGGATTTTCTGTTTTGTGTTTGTATATATAACGGTTGCAAGTGTTTCAACCGATGTGCCCCTTAAGAAAAATGTGATTACAAAATCATCAACAGATAGTGTAAAAGCCATTAGCAGCCCGCTTAAGATTCCAGGCAGTATCTGCGGAAAAAGTATTTTCCAGAAAGCTTGAAATGGTGACGCACCAAGGTCATTAGCCGCTTCTACTATATGCGGGTCAGTCTGCCTGAGTTTTGGCATTATAGCAAGTATAACATAAGGTATATTAAATGTTATATGAGCTATTATTACAGTAAAGTACCCAAGCGGTATATTTAGTGCTATAAAAAGCAGCATTAGTGATACGCCGGTGATAATATCAGGGTTTAGCACAGGTATATATGTCACATTCATAACAACCGAGCGGAAAAAGCGCTTTAGCTTATTAATACGCAGCGCCGCCATTGTCCCTATAATTGTAGCTGCAACTGATGAAACCGCCGCAATGATAAGAGTATTTGCAAGCGCCCTAAGCATATGTTCGTCCTGAAACAGCTCGGCATACCAGCGAAGTGAAAAGCCGGAAAAAATTACATTAGAGCGTCCAGCATTAAACGAGAAAAAAATCAGCAGTAAAATGGGCATATACAAAAACAGCAGTATCAGTGCAATATAAGTTTTTCCTATAGCTTTTCTCATATCAGCCCCTCCCTTGTCTCATCGTCCAGAAAGCTGAATATTACAAGCGTAATAAGAATTAAAACAAGCATTACAAGGCTGATTGCAGCCCCGACATGGGGGTTATACATGGTGCCTAAAAACTGTTCCTGAATTATATTTCCTATAAGATTAAACTTTCCGCCGCCCATTTTTTCAGATATAACAAAAGTGGATATAACGGGGACAAATACCATAATAATTCCTGAGCCTATCCCCGGCATGGTAAGCGGCAGGGTTACTCTATAAAAAACGCTTAGCTTTCCTGCGCCAAGGTCCTGCGCAGCCTCAATCACCTTATAATCCAGCTTTTCAAGCGATGTATAAATAGGAAGTACCATAAAGGGCAGATAATTATATACCAGGCCAAGTATAACTGCAAACGGAGTAAACATAAGCGTTATGCCCTGCAAATGCATTGAGGCAAGCACGGAGTTTATACTTGACTGTATTATGCTTAAAATATTTTGCAGTGCCTGTGTACGCAATATAAAATTAATCCACATAGGTAGTATTATAAGTATCATTAATATTGATTTTGTTTTTGGGCCCTGTTTTGACATAAAATAAGCAAAAGCATATCCCAAAACAAGGCATACGGCTGTGGCAGCCACTGCATACAGCACGCTGCGAAGCAATATATCAATATTTTCTGTTATCTTAAGTATGTTAGCAAAAGTGACATGGCCGTTGTCATCCGTAAAAGCAAACACACACACAATTATAAGCGGCACGATTATAAACAGCGCAGCCCAAACATAATAAGGAACGGCAATTAAACTCTTTTTTATTCTCAACTGGCGGCTCCCGCCTCCTTTTTCATGATGTGTATATATTCAGGTATTATTTTCATCCCTATTTTTGAGCCGACCGGGCGGCATATAATGGAGTGCACCATCCACTTAAAACCATCAGTATTAACAATCATTTCGTAATGCACGCCTTTAAAAGTGACAGACTCAACCACGCCGCACAAATATTCATCACTCGGCTGTTCTATCATAATATCCTCCGGCCGTACCACAACATCTACAGGCTCCATTTTATCAAAGCCTTTATCCACGCATTCAAACATTTTTTTCTCAAATTCCACTTTAAAATCATCATGCATGATTCCGGAAATGATGTTGCTCTCCCCTATAAAATCTGCAACAAATGCATTTTTAGGCTCGTTATAAATATCCTCAGGGGTACCAATCTGCTGTATAATTCCATCCTTCATAACAACAACGGTATCACTCATGGTAAGTGCCTCCTCCTGGTCATGGGTGACATACACAAAAGTGATACCGGTCTGTTTCTGGATTCGTTTAAGCTCGTTCTGCATTCCTTTTCGAAGTTTAAGGTCAAGCGCTCCTAACGGCTCATCCAGCAACAGTACCTTAGGGTTATTTACAAGCGCACGCGCAATAGCAACACGCTGCTGCTGGCCGCCTGAAAGAGCGGCAACATTGCGTTTGTTATATCCCTTTAAATTTACTATCTCCAGCATGTCATGAATTTTCTGTTCAATTTCCTTTTCGCTAAGCTTTCGTATACGAAGCCCAAAAGCAATATTATCATATACGTTAAGATGCGGAAAAAGTGCATATCGCTGAAAAACAGTATTGACATTACGTTTATGCGGCGGCAGATTATTAATAACTTTTCCCTCAAAAATAACATCGCCGCTGGTTGGGCGCACAAAACCCGCTATTGTCCTAAGCGTTGTAGTTTTGCCGCAGCCGGACGGACCTAAAAGTGTTAAAAACTTTTTGTCTTTAATATTCA